>Ga0209757_10000438_pt1 | contig 10035 bp, 13 predicted proteins | sample ETNvirome_6_1000_FD_185472 | JGI IMG/M metagenome (GOLD analysis project Ga0209757, IMG submission 185472) | Marine viral communities from the Pacific Ocean - ETNP_6_1000 (SPAdes) (version 2) | ecosystem: Environmental > Aquatic > Marine > Oceanic | place: Pacific Ocean | collected 2013-06-19 | reverse complement strand
AGAGAGAACTCCATTTCGCTCCATCCCAAACCTGAAGCTCTGCTGTAGTCAAATTCCAAATAACGTCTCCTTTATTATACTTATTTTGGTCTCTTTTACCTGCTAAAACTGAATTGGTCGTATCGGGGTCGAATGAACCAAGGTTTAATTCCAGTACCCTAACCAAACGATTGTAAGTATCGGGAGTGACCTCATCGTAGGCCATGGGCAATGCAGTTTTTAGTATTTGCCCCATTATCGTTTCCCGTCTGGACGGATACCTACCCGTGTAGCACCAATCCTAAAACCAACCCCTGCCGCACCGCCAGAAGTATTATCATCGTCTGATTCAAAGCGTAAAACAGCTTGTCTCGCGCGACCGCGTATATTTAACTGTTGTGTGGTAGAAGTTACATTACTCGTAGAACTTGTAGTTAAACTGTCTCCTGGGAAGTTTCTTGTCTTAAGCACAAGATTAATGGTTTGAGAGTCACCAGTACCTGTAAAATTAACATCGGGAATAACACGATTAATGTATTGAATCATTTCTCCGTCACTAATATCAATGTCTCCAGATTCAATATAAACATTATCCATTGCCGAACCGTCTGCGTCATTGCCTTGTTCCTGTTGATACAAATAACCAACATCCGAAGTAGTGTATGCTGCCCTTGGATAATCTACCAAGCCCTCATCCAACCAAGCATTACGAACCAACTGTCCAATGCTCCATACTTGTTCTAAGTAATTGTAGCTGACATAACGATCAATCTCACTGGCACTGCTTGACGGATAAAACCACCCTACTTCATTAAACCGTTTATTTAAAAAACCAAACACCTTGTACGCTTGTCCCTCGTTAATGTTCCCAAAAACATAGTCATGAACATCACAAGGCACAGGTTTAATTTGCCCTGTGTAGTTGTAAATTCCTTTTTTATCCATCCAGAAAACCCCTACAGGACTATTTACCATGGCTTTTGGTCCAATTAGCCCGACCCCTTCGTTCACTAAATTAGTGCTAAAAATAAAGGGTTGTCCTATAAACTTCATGGAATAAAGAGAAGTATCCGTCCAAATTAAAATTTCTTGCCTGGCTCTTATTCCTCCTATAATCAGAGAACCTGCAGATAACCGAACAGAACCTGCTGTATTTATTGATTTGGGTTCCCATTCGGTAATATTTTCCTGGTCACACCAACAAACAAACATTGGGTCAACAGCCCCGGTCCTGGCAGTTCCAGCCGTATTTATAGGGTCTGCACCTAAAACAATAACATGACGGTCAATGTCACTTACTAGAACCTGAAGTCCAAACGTAGGAGCTAAATTAGCATTTGTTAAATCACTGAGAGCAACAGCCCTGTCTGTGCCTAATGTTTTAGCGCTGGTGTCCCAATAATAAATCCCACCCGCACGAGCATTCATCACCAGGTCTTCGCCAAAGTTATCATGAGTCCAGATCCTTAATTGATTAGTTGTGGATATTGTAGCTGTAGAACCCCAAGTTCCATCTCCCCACGGGTTGGCTCCCCAACCAGAACCAGAAACATAATCATCCAAACCTACATTGATCTGATAAGCACCAATTATAGTGCCCTGTCCATCACCAGAATCACCAGCTGCTGCTGTTACTTCATCACCATCTGTGTCTTTGGCTTCAATAGTATAAACATTGGCACTGGTAATAGTGGCAATCTGGTATTCTTGATTAAGAACATTTGCTGTAATATTGCCTCCCAAACTTACACAACCGCTATAGGTTACAAAATCATTTTGAACAGCCCCATGTGCAGTATCAGTAACATTAAGGGTAGCGTCTCCATTAGCGACTTTGGCAAAAGAAATTTCATTGTCTCCTGTAGTTACACGAATTGGAGTAATATCATTAAAGCCACCACCAGACTCAATATAATATTTCCAGGTAGTACCTAGTCCTAAATATTTTGTTGACGCAAGATTCACCCAAGCATGTAAAGCTCTGGCTGTTGATAAAAAAGTATTACTGGTGTCTTTTACCCAACCACCAATTTTTTCAGCAAAGCCTTTCCTGAAGCGCATTAAATTAGCATCGTACCAACCCCCACGGGCAGTAAGAGCAGTTCCCTCACGCTTGATTCCAGGACTAAATTGTATTTTACTTAATGGCATTTTCCAAAGTATAGATTTTTATTTCAGCCTGTTTTCCTTTTACCTTTATAGGTTCTAGCTCCATAAAAGAATAGTAAGAGCGTTCTATCGTAGCATGACCAATCAAAATATTCACTCCAACCTCCTTGGTTGCTGACTCCAAACGAGCCGCCAGATTGACAGCATCGCCTATTGCCGAGTAGTCAAATCGGGTGTCGCTGCCCATATTGCCGATGACCGCCTCGCCTGTATTGATACCAATGCCTATCTTTATCTGCTGGTTAATGCCACGGTCTTTTAGTTCTTCATTAGCTATTCTCATGTTCTTTATTATCTCTATGCCTGCACTGATTGCACTGTTTGGATGGTCAAACAAGTCAATGGGTGCATTAAATATAGCCATCATTGCATCCCCGATAAATTTATCTACCATGCCGCCATACTTTTGCACAGCCAAAACCTGCTGTGTCAGGACTATGTTAATGATTTCAGTGACTTGTTCTGGGTTCAGCTTCTCCGACATGGAAGTAAAGCCCCTGACATCGGTGAAAAGAAATGTTGCCATCTTCCGTTCTCCTTCCAGCTTCAGCAGATTCGGGTTTTCCTGTAATTTCTTCACCTGCCTTGGGTCCAGATAATGTTCAAACTGTTTCTTGATCTGTTGTCTTAGCTTGTATTGGGTCCTGAAATTAAGATAAAAATTTGTACTGGCAATAAAAAAACTGGAAACAAGAGAATAAGTAACATCAATAAGTGTTCCCTGCTGAATTGTCCATATTCCAAAATAAGCTGTGCCAGCCCATACAGCCCCAATCAAGGCTATGCCCCATGTAATCCCAAGATAATTGCTCAAAATAGCTACAAGCAATCCCAGAAGTAACAATAACAGCACTTCCAAAGCTAACCTGTAATCTGGAATCATGGGACTATTCTGAATTAAAAGACTTTCCGCCAGGGCAGCCTGAATCTTGTGCGGTTCCAGCAAGCCTGCCGGTGTCGCAATCTGCGGCATTACGCCCTTGGCAGTCACCCCGATAAAAACAAATTTGTCCTGTACGTTCATTTCTGCCAGATCAGTTTCTTCGGTTTTCACCCAAGATACCCATTTTCTGCCCAAACTATCCGTATTTATCGGTGGTAATTGTCGAACTCTCACCGCTTCAATGCCATTACTGTTGGTTTTAATCTGATATGTGTCTGTGCCAGTCAGCACTTTTAACACTTGGGTGGCAAAAGAAGCAACCCAACCATCAGGCGTTATCAACAACAATGGCATCCTTCTCAACAAGTTGTCCACATCCACATTGGCTGTAATTGCCCCTTGCTCTGCTGCGTTTTTCAGGATGGATATGTTTTCCAAAAACCCCTTGGCTTCTATTGAGTTACCAAGTTCAGGACCCAAAATGACAGTGCCATGCGTTTCTGGATAAACCCCGTTGTCGTATTCCGGCATTGCTATAACGGACGGCACCTTGGCAAGAGCTTCGGCAAACGCAGAATCGCCGCCCAAACGGTCCGCCTGGGGAAACAGAATAACCCAACCCACTCCCAGTACGCCCTTGGCTATCAGTTCTTCTTGTATTTCTGCCAGTCTTGTCCTTGGAAACGGCCAACCGCCCTCTCTGGCTACATCTTCTTCGGTAATGTTAAGCACCACAAAATTGCCGGAAGGACTTTGTTCGTTGACGAACACATCAAATGTCTTAAGCCTGAGTACCTGCAACGCGGTCGCATCAAACAGCAAAGGAACACTGAGCAAAACTAGCAGAGCGAAAGAAAAAAGCAGATTACGCTTTTTAGTCACTTTGGGTGATGCTTATTGTCTTGTCGCAGTTGCTGGTGCAATTAAAAGTTGCGCTATAGGATTTATTGGTGGCTCCTTTCTGCACCACAGTCACATCGTAGTCATCAGTATAGAATTTTATAAGGGAAGTATGTTCTCCATTTCCCTGTTGGGTCAGCGTAACATCGCCATCATCGGAACCGCTGTACCAGAATATATCTGCATCCTTGTTTCCCGATCCTTTCTGGATCAGTCTGGTGGAATTGTTATTGGCATAGATTGCGTTATAAACATAGGCGTTGTGATCTCCACTGCCCTCTTGGGTTATCCAAACGTCAGAGTCATCCGCCCACGAAACAATCTTGGCGTACATATCATCCCCAGTCTGCTCAATCTTGTAGACATTATTATCCCCTGATCCTAAAATCCACGCATCGTTGTCGTCGCCTGTTTGGGTAATCCTAGAGGTGTTGTCATCTTCGTCCATGTCAATAACCGCATAATTGTCGTCTCCAACCACTGTGGTAATCCAACTCTGTCCATCGTGGTTTGACCATACCGATTGTGAATAAACGATATTTGAAATCCCTGTCACTGTGACAGTAATGGTGGCATTGTCGCAGTTGTGGGTGTTGACCAGGGAATTATCAAAGCTCCCCAGACCACAATAAATCCCTGTAGTATTACTGCTACCAACCTGTTTAGTCGTGATTGTTGTCCCGGTTCCCTTAGTTTGAATGGTTATCAGGTTATCCCCTGCCAACGCATTAAAACTAAGGAGACTGAACAATAATAATAGTGTTGTCGCCCGCACCATTTACCTCTATTTCCATTACGATTCCGGCTGTATCTATGCTCAAATAAGCTGCTGCGTATTTATCCAAGGCAATATCAAATGTATTATTTCCCTGATGCACAAAATATAGATAAGCCCCTTCCACAAAGGTATAGGTCTGATAGGTTGGGTCAAAACCCGGAATAATCCCTGTCAGTTCCACACCCTCCAGCTCTCCGCCAACCGCTTTCTTTTTGGAACCTGCCTCCATGATTGCCAATAAATCCACAAGGAAATCAAAACTCAACAAATCTATGTCCAGCCTGTTGATTTCTTCTTCGGTTTCCAAGAAGTCCTTGTCCAGATCAGGGGCATCTTCAAAGAAATCCTTGTCCAATTCCGTTTTTACTTCACCGCTTTGTTCTGCCACAGCCTGCACAATCGCAGGCGGCTTATTGATAATGAGCATATTGTCAATCAATTCAAGCGTAATATTGCCAAGCACCACCGCTTTAGTGGGTCTTGATTCAAACGTGGACACCATCGTAGCCTGAAAAGGCTTGTTGAGTATCTCCGTTCCTGACCATGTTTCCACTGCAATCTCTCCCGATGAAGTGCCATCTGGATTAGGTAGTAGGATAATCAGGCTTCTCCCCAACTCATCGACTGTGGTAGTGAAATCGGTTCCTCTTATCGCAATCGTGGCACTGGGAGTTTTAATAAGAATATTATTATTGTTTATTTTGCCTAATTTGCCAGTAATGAAACGAGCTGTACCTGATGCCATGTTTAAGGCTAGTTTGGTTTTGCTTGGGTCAGGATCATAGATGTAATTGTCTATGACTACCTTGGAGTGTTCTGTCAGTTTCAATATGGAAGAATCCAAGAACTGGATTGCCATACGACCATTCCCTGTCCTAACATCATCAAAGGAAAATATATCGGAAGCCAGTTCAGCCAGAAGTGCTTCATTGGAGTCTTTGCGAGTAATCTCGCCAACACCTCTTAGCTCAGAAATCTCCCCAATTTCGGCCGCGTTAAGTGTCCCTACCAGTAAAATTAACAGCCACTTGCACATTGGTCTACATCAATAGTGCCACTGGTTGTGGTTGAAATTATATTGGCTACATTGGTGCTTACTGTGTCAGTTTGGTCAACATCTACATTATTTGAGCTTCCAGTAAGAGCTACAGTAATGTCATGGTCCTGTTTCCCTGATTGCACTGTATCTATGTCATTGGAATTTCCGGAAACAGTCCAACTATTGGTACAGCCTATGACATTGCATTTGACGTTTATATCATTGGAAGTTCCGGTAATGGCAAAGTCCTGATCACCCGTTGTTGCTGTTGCTGAATCGCCTTGGGTAAAGGTAAGCACGTTGGAATCACCCGTAGCTTCAAAATCAAAATCCGTAGATGCCACATCTCCGGTGGCTCCAACTGCAAAGGTACCTACATTGCTGTCTCCTGTTGCCTTGTAAGTCCAACTGGAAGAATTGCCTTGCAGGATACTGGCAGCGATTGTGTTGGTATCGCCAATCTGATCTAGGTCAACGGTCATGCTGGTTCCACTAAGAATGACCCTAGCTTGGGAAGTACCAACTTTATTGGTTGCCCCGATCTGGTCAATGGTCATGGTAAGCCCTGTTCCTGTCTGGGTGATATAAATATCATTATTACCAGCAAAAGAAATAGCTGACACAAACAGTATAAATATACTAAGAAGTATCTTTATCATTAGCTTTCCCCCTCATATAAAAATTTCCAGAGGTTGTTGTCTTCAGCTAGTGTAGCATAATTGAAATCCCAAACTTCTTTTTCCAGCCCCTGAACAACCAAACCATAAACCGCAGCTTCTATAGCTGTCCTGACTGCATGACCTATGGATTCGTTTTCAGTGCTGCCACTTTCGTATTCGCCTAGCTGTGTTCCCAATTCATAAAAACGAAACAAATCAGTGCCTCTGCCTGTGGATAATATTGTTTTTGTAGAGGTGATATTAAGTAGCACTTCCCCTGTCTGTACCAATATTGCTCTCAGAACCACAGTAACTTTATCTTCCCTGTATTGATTCTTGGCTCCTATGCCTAAATATCTGGCTCCTGTTCCCCCTGTTCTGATATTGGTGTCGTAAGAAACAATCCCACCTTCAAGGATTAAGCCTGCATAAAGTAGGGGCTTGAGAACATTCTCACCTTCTCCTGCGTAAGTCTGTCTAGTGTTTTTAATCAGTTGCCTTTCTCTGGTAAGGCTATCCAAACCTGCTCTTTCCACTACCACAAACCAGTTGCCCCTACCTGCATCCCTTAATGCTTCTATCAGAATATCCACACCGCCCTGAGTAACTGCGGTGCTGAAACTAGCGAGATTGTCTTGGGATTTTCTTTGCCCTGTTAAATCAGGGAAGTCATATACAGCAACTACCGCTTTGGTATTTGGTGGTGGCAGGTTCAAAAGTTGGGTCGCAGCAGTGGGAACTATCTGTGGTCCCTGCTGACAAAGAAAGAAGGGTTCTAAACAATTTTTATCATTGGAGTTAAGGGCAATAGCCGCACAGCCATTAAGAAAAACAACCGCCATGACGAGTAGCGGTTTCATCCGTCACAATCTGCCCAACAACCCCCAAAACTTCCTACCGGAATAACAATCTCTGTCGTTGAAACAATAATTCCATCAAACCATTCTTCAATGATAAGGGTTATCGTGGTTCCATCATTAATCCATTTTAATATGTTGCCCTCCAGGTTTATTTCCCCGGCTATCGGATTGTCTTTTGTAGGAATACCGCTATAGTTGAATAAGGATTCGGATATGTCCTTTGCCAGCGTTGAATAAATCCTTGATTCTAGATTGCGAATAAATTTGGCAAGCACTGTGTTATCCGCTTCCCTTTCCGCCTCGTCCAGAACATCCTGTATGTCAGCAGCCCTTTCTTCAGCTCTGGTCCTTTCCTGTTCATCAATGGTCAGGTAATGGGCAGACTGGTTTTGTGCATTGAAACTGGGGCTGCCGAATTTATGTACCAATTGGTCTGAAAAAGCGTTAGACGCAACAAAAACCAAAGCAAATACGAAACAATTACGAATCGTAGTCCTTCTTTTTACCCATCTTTTTTGCATCTCTTAACTCAATAACTGTATCTAGTTTTTGTTGTAATCTTATTATATCGTTGTCCAACATTCTGATTCTGTCAATAAGAGCCACTAAAGTTTTATTGCTTTCCGCCAGTTTCTTTTTGATTTTCTTGGTGATGAATCCCCAAATGTAGTAAACCATGTAAAGCAATCCTACCACGGCAACAATCGGAAACCCGTAATCGCCTATGGCTTGGGCTATTCCTGCTGCTACGTTCATTAATCCCGTCTGGCATCCTTCTTCCCGTCTGCTCTAGCCAACCTTTCCAAATCAGGGCGAATACCAAGAACACTGCACATGGTTGCGTCCATCCTGACCATATCGTGGTTCATCGTCTTGACCCTGTTATCCAAGCCCTGAACAATAATATGGATTCCATCCACCTGACCGACAACGCTTTCCAGTATGTATTTGATGGTTAAAAAAATAAAGAAGCCACAGATAATTGCCATGGCTATAGGAAAGCCAACCTCGGCAATAAGCTCCAATACCTGCTGCATTAAGTTTCGCCTTTAAACTTTTTGCTTGAATTGCTCGTTCCGGCATAAAGCCCAAACCAAGCGGCTCCTGAACCTACAACAATGGAGATTAAGCCTGATTGTTCAAAAGAAGGATCAGGCAAATCCATAAACCACATAACCGTATAGTAGAGCAGAAACATATAAATACTTAGAAATGCTCTGGGAAATATCCGCCAACTGTCCATTGCCTGTGCTACAAAAATAATCTTTTGATAAGGGTTGGCTTTGGTTACATCTTCTAAATCCCTGATCTTGTCCTTAAGCGCACCTATCTCTTGTACCATAGCCATAAACTTATTGAGGTCCATCTCAACTTCGTTTCTGTCCATGTCACCACCGAATCTTCCGCTTGGATAATTTTCATCATTCATTGGGGACAAAAACTCCTTTTTCAATTAATTTTTCACGATTGATTTCGTGTTCTTTCTCTATATCATCCTTGCTTTGACCTTCATATTTAACAGCAAGATTCTCCTCAACCATGAGCAGATTAATGTTGCGACCACCAACGACCATTTCGCCCAACACCCTGCCGAATTTTCCTCTCTTGTCCCTGTAGGTACGGATAATGACTCCGCCCTCTTTAAGCCGATCTTTCAAATAGTCTTTGCTCAAAAGTCCTCTGACTTTCTCGTCCTTGTTCCTTGTGCGTGATTCCGGGGTATCGATGCCGTAAAGACGGACTCTGGTAGAAAAATGTATGGAAAAGCCTAGATCAATGACGACATCAACTGTGTCACCATCAACCACTCTGTTGACTTCGCACTTGTATTCATACATTGCTATAGCCAGCCGAATGAGCGAAACATGTCCCACAACAAGTAGGCAAAACATATCCAAAATGCTCTTTGGTAAAAAACATAATTGTTATATATTTGTTCAGGTATTATTCCGTCTTTGTAAAGCTGTTCCATCCATATTCCTAATCCCCTTTTTGTTTTGCTTTCCAAACATTCAATGCAGCGATGTCGATTAGCTTATACAGCTTACCTATCCACTTATCGTCCTTTGGCGTGGGTGTAACGGCTGCGACAATACTGGCTACAGTAACAATAAGCATCACAACAGCTACGATATTCACTAAAACACCCATAATTTTCCTCGATTGTTAAAATTTATGGCCCGAATATAATTCCAGCCATCCCTAGTACCAGAGTAATCAGCGTGGCAACAATAAAATGTTCCACCCTTTTTACCCTGTTAATGATCTCAAGCCAACGCTCTGCACAGACCGCTTCGTGAGACTCAATCCTTGCGTTAACTTGGGCCACCGACAACTTGCTCATGTTGCCAATTCTGGCTCCACTTCCCAACAGTTCAGGTTCGATGCCACTGTTCTCCGTTCACCTTTCCCGAAGAAAGGATAAACCATATGTTGCAACCACGATGGAAACACGAACAATCTTCCTACCTGTGGTTGTACTTCTGCACTCTGTGGGGGCCGTAATCGCTCCACGTCCATGATCTGGTTACGTCCATAACTGAACGCCAGATAGCCGTCACAGGCTCCCGAATCATTGTATTTGCTGTATTGCGGTGATCCTGCTGTCGGTTGTTTTAATATCTGTTTTGGCACTTTTGTCCAAGCTGTGGTCGATATGCCCATCAGGGTTTTCGTGCCATGGTCGTGGATCGGGTTGTAATCGCCCTCGAAACTATGCACCGACCAGACTTCATCAACCGCTATTTGCCTCGGTTTTTCCAAGGCGT
>Ga0209757_10000437_pt1 | contig 10076 bp, 11 predicted proteins | sample ETNvirome_6_1000_FD_185472 | JGI IMG/M metagenome (GOLD analysis project Ga0209757, IMG submission 185472) | Marine viral communities from the Pacific Ocean - ETNP_6_1000 (SPAdes) (version 2) | ecosystem: Environmental > Aquatic > Marine > Oceanic | place: Pacific Ocean | collected 2013-06-19 | reverse complement strand
GGGTGTAATTAGTCAAACGTCTTGGCTCTGTTGCGGCAGTAGAGGCATAGTCATCACCCTCTACCTGTCTGTTCGCAGCAGGATCGCTCAAGCTGTCTGTCTGCCACTCAAACAGAGTGTTATCAGCAGAACCACGTCCACAACCGTTTACAAACGGTGTGTCCATAGGGCTGATATTGTATATAATATTACTTAGGTCTTCCCTAATGCCAATGGCACCATAGACTTGCCTAGTATTTGTTGGAACAGTCATAGCGTTCCCTCCTAAAGTTAAATGTCTATAAAATCTTCAAGGAGTACAGACGCATCATCAATATGACCTGTACCCCTAAGACGTTTCATTTGTGCAGCTTTTTTAACCTTTGTTTCATTGCTCTTACTTTTACCCTTTCCTGTTCTTATTACTTTGGGCTTATTTTTAAGCTTTTTAGACTTAATATCTGCGTTCTGTAAACTATCATATTTTTGGGCTTTCATAAGAACAAGCAAAGATCTATGATCCACAAGAGAGCCAATCTCTTCAGATGTATAGCCTACTGAAAGAGCATATTCTTTAATATCTTTAGCAATCTTCTTTTGCTTTTCTGGTTCTTTCCAGTCCGGTAAAACTTGCGCCATCTTACCATGCTCCTGTTGGAGCGTCTGATGGGCTTGCTTCTGATATTCTTGATACTGTCTCTGATATACTTCTTCCTGCTGTGCCTGATATTCGGCCATTTTATCTTGAGAATCTCTAAACTCTTCCTTCTTTGTGATAAATGCTATTGGGTCTTCGGCTTTCAGTTGTTCCCAGTTTATACTGGCATACTGTTCCAGACCTGGAGCAGAACTATCTACAATCTGTTGTAAAGAGTCTATATATTGCTGCCTTTCTGCCTGAATCTGATGGTATTCTTGAGCCATATGTTGCTTGGCGTTATCAAATGCCTTCCGGTGTTCTGACAGTTCTTGTGTTTTCTTGGTGTAATCCGACTGGCGTGAATAGCCTTTCAGAAGTTCGTCAAAGGATACCTCATGCTCTTCGCCATTAATATTAACAGCATATACATCAGGTTCTTCTTCGTCTTCGTCGTCAGACTCCTCGGTTTCCTCTTCGGCTGATGCCTCTAATTCTTCCTCAGATTCCTCTTCCAATGATTCGTCTTGAGTTTCCTCCGTAGACTCTTCCTCTTCGGTAGGTCCGGCTTCCTCCTCTATCGGTTTTTCCTCTTCAGGTTCCAATAAACCGAGTAATGCCTCTTGTGCCTCTGTTATACTTCCTCCGGGTGGAGTGGGTGGCTGTGTAGCCGGGTGCGGGGCAGTTTGCGTATCCGCCATTTTACTTCTCCTTTAGATGAATGGATGTTGCTTGTCAAGGATATCAGCCATGCGCCCTGTTTCAACTATGGACGATATATGTGTATGAATCCTATCAAGCAATCTCATCGCAAGCCAGATTGATTCTCTGGCTTCCAATTCTATAGAACCGCTGGCGTTCCAGCGGGTCATTAAATCTTCTTTTAATAAATCAAATGCTTCATTAAAAATCGGGTCAGAAAGGAGGCGTCTAGCTTGTTCCTCTCTTCTTTGATCTGTCATTATCTTTTTCTTTTGCCTCTTCTATGCGGTTTCTGTCCTGTACTTTTTACACAAATCGCCCAAGCAGAACTTTTACTCTTTCCACTCTTCCTAACTTTCTTAACGCACCTTTCAAGCTTCTTTGGCATTAACCTATTCCAACAGGTCTTTCTTGTTCAGACTCTAGCTGGATTTCTGCCGCCTTCATGGCTGTGTCTGCCTGTAACTTGGCGGCATCAAGTTGGACTTTCTGTTGCTTGATTTGTGTTTCAGCAACTTTAACATCAAGTTCACCCTTCTTAATTTGAAGCTCAGTTTGTGCCATTTGTTCCTGTGGTGATGGCCCTTGTGGCTGCTGTTGAGAGGGATCAGTAAGAAAATCATTAACATTCTGAAATCCCATTGCCTTAACAAGCGCCGCCCCAAGGTTATACATGTTCTGTTCAGTAACAATTCTTAATCCACCACTCATAGACTGTCCGGCAAACTGTAACATTTGTGATAGGTGGGCCATTTGCTGGTCTTTATCTCCTTGACCCAATGCCACAGAAACAGTGCAATCGGCTTTATCTTTCCAAGCCGTTGGTCTTACGGGAACCCATTCATTCCTTAACATGATCATTCTTTGTTTATCTTGATTTTTCAAGAGCAATTCATATATGGTAATCATTAAATCTTTTACGCCTGTCTCTGCAAAATTTCTTGCAATCAACTCAACTCTGCTCTGCGCTGCCGTCATAACAGCAGTTACAGCAGTAGCCGTGGTATGAGATGTCAGGGCATTTTCATTCATCCCTTGCGAATATTTTGAAACTCCTGCCCTTGATTCTCTTACAGAGTCTATATACTTTAACATTTCAAAAGAATATGGCTCTAGAGTTGGGGTGTCTAATCTTGTTACTGCTCCGGGTGCTTTTATTCTGACTACGCCGCCCGGTCTTTGCGTGAGGAGGTCATCAAGATTGGCCTGACCCTCTATCACGGCATATCTACCGAAATTCTGGTTATACATATTATCCATCAGATTTCGGGTTAATGTAGACTTCATCAACTGTAAGTCCATCACCAAGTCAGCAACAGACAACCCAAAGAACTTATGTGGAATCTTTATCGGTGTAATAGAAACAAATGGGATAGAATCTATTTCTTCATTTGCTAGAACTTTGGAACCTACAGTACAAACTTTCCTTAGTTCGGAAATTCCATCACCGTTATAGTCAGTCTGTAGAAAAGATTCATACAACCAATAGGTTCTTAATGACTCATCATTAAAGTCATCACCACCGCCCCAGCCTTCCCAGTATTGAGCAGACTTATCAAACGCATAACGCTCTAGACGTTCAGAGGAAAAGGCAGTCATATTATCTCCACCACCGCCTAAATCTCCCGGCTCTATATCCTCATCTGGATACATCTCACGCAGTTCTGAAAGAGTCTTTAAAACGCGATGACAAACAAATCTGGCTTCTTGTAAATCCTTTGCTTCCCGGCTTATAAGAAACTCTGAAGGAGGAACATTTTCAATTTTAATTCTTCCATCATAAGAGGTTCTTTTTATTACAACGTCATGGTAAACGACATTATCTTCTGCAAGATTTTCAGTGTGTTCTAAAACCTCAACACCATCATCCATTAGGAGGGCTTGAAGTCCTACCTCATCTAAACCGTTGTATTCCTCTCTTTCCTCCTCTTCATAATCATCCCACCAAATCTTTACAATACCATTTTTAGAAAGTAAAGCATCAGTGAACCATGAGTATAATATTTGCCAGCCGGAATTGTCTTTTGTAAAAACGTAATTAACGTAATCTGTAGCCTGTTCAGCCATCTTTACGTCTTCCGGTCCGTGGGGGGAGAATTTAACCATTTCATCGCCAGATGCAAATATTCTCATCAGGGATGGCTTAATCCACTCTATAGTATCTTGAACGGTAGAATCTACAAATTGGCTTCTTCCTTCTACCTCATTTCCAAAGGGCAGACCATAGTAATACTTCATAGCCATTTCTCTCTGGGTGGAGATAGTATCTCCCATATAGCCCAAAGAGTCGGTAATTTCTCCCCGAATTCTAGTAACTAATTCTTCTTCAGTGATTTTTTCTTTTGCCATTAGTAATATCTTTTTCTAAGTCTTTCATACCATTTAGGAAAATCTGGCTGCACAAAATCATCTCTCCCCCATTTGTCTGCTTGTATAAATTCAAACTGTGCAGTCATATTAAATTTTGCGCGAACAAGGTCTTCCAGCTTTTTCATATCTGATTGTATATCATATATACTAAGCGGTGGACTTTCTTGATCTTCTAAAAATGCTAATAACTGCGCCGCAACTTCTTCATAATTGCTATTCTTTAAAAGAAGTGACTCCGCCTCCTTTATCATAGCTTTACGCCAATCTTGCATCTTCCTTCCCTGACCGCCAGCAAATCCGGCGGGAGCACCTACTTCTTCTCTAGCATATTCAAATAGTTTATTTGCATCATGGTCTGGAAGAGAAACAGTATCTGCATACATATGTTGGTCAGACAAATACACATTTCTTTCTCTTGGTAGAGAAAATGCTTTTTCCATAGGTTCTACTACACTATGGCCACCTTCCCCCTCTTGCAACATTAACTTCTTACTTCTTCCGCTCTCATCTACCCATAAGCCACTTGTGCTTCCCTTCTTATGGGGTGCTGGTTCGCGTTCTAATAAAGAAATATACTCAGCCGTACTATTAATACTTTCTAATGCCTGTGTAGCAAATTTAGCAGACTCATACCTGCCATCTGGAGTTGACATATCAATAGACTGTTGCTTTTCATGCAGAAGGTCTGTTACATGATTGTATGCTTCACGCACCTCCTGATAAGCGTTCATCTTATCAGAATACAAAGTCTTTCTCTGATTTGAAAGGGGGTCTTGATATTCTGGGGCAGTGAATCCCCACTCCTTCATCCCCTTCATATAATTTCTAAAGGGATCACCCAATTGACGACTCAACTTATCAGTTCTAAACTTAGCTTGTTCAAGCAAATATGATCTTACTTCAGGCGGCGTCATTGACTGCATCATGCGCCAATTTTCCATGGTTCCCCGGTCATAATATTCTTCTTTGCCAAGATGCCCAGTTTCTATTCCTGTAGACTTGCGAATTTTGGCAAGTGCTTGACCCTCTTCTGGTATAGAAGATTCTCTTTTCCACTCTGCTAGGCGTTTTTTACCAGATGCGTTAAGGCTTCCTTCTGCATCAAAATTTTCCGGCTCAAACCCTATAGAATATAATCCCTTCTGGGAAGTATCATCCAACTTAAAATAACTCCCCTCTTTAGCAGACCTTTGCTCTATACCAGGAGTATCAGCATATGGATAACCTAAGTATTTCCTTAATCCACCTTCTCCACCGGTCTCAAATGCTGTAAGAGCCTCACGCGCCTTATCTAACGCTACTTCTGCTTTACGTCTTTTGGTTTGACTAATCCCTCTTTCTGTGGCCGTTTCCAGATATTTTTCAGTTAGCGGTTTAGTTCCCTCTAATACCTCTAGAGCCTTTGCGTAATTAGCCCTTAATGTTTCCGGGGAGTATTCATCTCCAAGTTCTTTTCCGCGAGACCTTTCTAAAGATTCAGACTGCAACTGCTTTTTTGTTTGGGCATCTTGCTCAAAAACCTGTTCCATGGCAGATTCTATTTCCCCATGAATTCCTTCAATGATAGACTCTAGATTTGGGCCATCTATAGCCTTCCCCATCCAAGTTAAATTACCAGTTTCAGAAAAAACTCTTTTTGTAGTTTTAAGTTCCGCTAATATATCTTGACCACCCTTAGTTAATCCCTTAACATTTTCAAATCTATCCCACTGAGCTTCATTTCCTCTTTCAGCTAATTTTGCCCCCTCCTCATCATACTGATAGTCTGGATATCTCTGTACTCTTCTCCACTCAAATACAGACTCCGCGCCACTAGGTCTGCCAGACCTTCTAGCATCCCAATCAGCAAGAGCCTGTTGTGATTGACTCTTCCAATCAAACATCTGTCTTGGAACTTGCTCTTGTATATCAATAACTCCTTTAGGTCTTGTTTCACTCAAGCCTTTTTGTTCATTCCAAGCTTTATCAGGCTCAAAAGACTTCTCTTTTAATGAATCAAAATAATCTTCTAAAGCAACTACTTTAGCCTCAAAATCCTCAATCATAAAATCTACAGGATTTTTGGGCTGATCTTCAGTGGTAACCAACTGTCCACTTGGTGGAATCATTACCCTGTCTTGTCTTGTTTGTATTCTCTGGAGCCTTCTTGACTCTTCTAAATCCTCCAACTGTCTTGATGCGTCAGCCTTGGTTGGTCTTCCCTTTTGCCCTTTACCTTTCCCGTAAAGTCTTGGCCTTCTTACGCCAGCCATCATAAGAATAGCAGCCTGTTGACGAGAGTCATCCATTGTTGGTGGGGTCATAAGAGTCTGCTGTTCACCCCCAAAGTCAAAACCGCTAAAAGTCTTGTGCATTGCAAGATTATTCTCATAAAGAGATTTAGCAAGCCTTTCTTGAATATCACCCAAAATTGGTTCAGATGCAATATTATATGCAGTTAATGCACCAGAAGCCATAGGGCCGACAGAAACACCTTGAAACTTTCCCGGCTCTCTAGAATAATCTTCTATAGCGCTAGCAGCATTTGAACGCCATCTTTGCCCATATTGCGTTAAATACCTGAATATCTGCTCTAACTTATTTGTTCTTTCCTCATCTTCTGGAAGAACATCTCTTACTGAAAAGGCCATCAGATAATCCCATAGTTTTTATATTCAAGATCACCCGTCCAAGTCTTATCTTCACCGGAAACAGAAAATCTGGAAGACATGACTGCATATCTTGTTGCAGACATCAAATCATCAAACAATGGTACTATTTTGCCTTCCTTTCTATGGTACATTCTGAATTCTTCCCACCATTCATTTAAAGTTGAAAAAACATGGAACTTGCCGTTTTCCATTCTCTGGAGTATATCCATGATTCCAACCTCTATGGAATTACCCCCTTTCTTTTCCCCTATGGCCGGTGGATTTTCAAAATGCCATGGAAGCATATTGCAACCCATATTTCGGTATTGTTCCGCCAATCCGGGGTTCCCCATTGAATCTTTACGATGTCCATCATGCGGCCACGCTATCGGAATAAACCCCGGCCTACTCCTGATCGCAGCAGCATGAACAGAGGGTGCAGCTTTGGATTGGCGGTAACAATCATATATATAAATCTCATCCTCATCCCTGTCCCATGCTATCCATACCATAGCCGTAGGGTGGTCAAAGCCAAAATCTATACCACATATTCTTGGCCAATGCACTGGAAGAGTAAATGGGTCTATCAATAATTTCTCTTCCATTATAGGAAAGACCAATCCTGAACCAATTGAGGGTCTTCCATATCTTCTCATCTCCCTTTCATGTGGGGAATAAGAAGCAAGAATCTGTTTCATTACATCTTCATTTAAATGACCGTTCTGATTATTTACTACACTCCTGACTTTCTCTGAAGCATCATCCCACGTTGCATTGTTTAAACTTTGGCCCGGTTTAAGATTATTTACAAAAGATGCAACGGTCTGGGTCATTCCTTGTTCGGGGGTGAAGGTCATATAAACCATTCCACGTCTATCAAGGGTTCTGGTTACTGCTTGAGAGTAAATATCCCTTGAAGGTTCCTCATCCAGCCATATACAATCAACTGAACGGCCCTGCCATTTCTCCACCCCCATTTCATAAGCCTTAAAGAACAAAGAAGAGTTGCCGCCGGTAACGTGCTTTATGAGGGCAACGCTCTTAGCATTAGGGACACCGGGCTTCCTCTCGGTTTTAATAATACAATTTCTAGGGACGGTTCCAGAGCCGAATGCCTCCGGGTCATCAGGGGAGCCTAAAAGTTCATATTGAACAATATCTCTAGTGGTCTCATTAGAAACACCCCCCGCCCACGCAATTATGGGTTGACGAAATCTCCGCCCCTTCCACCACTTTGGATATAAGCCCGTCAAATGAAAGGCTAATTCCGCCGAACCACAGTAACTTTTTCCAATTCTGTTAGCCGCCATGAGTAGGCGTTGGTTGGCGCTTGATCCTGTAGCATGAAATGCCTCCTGATAAGGATAAGGATCATAATAATCTATTTTGTTGAAGCGTTCTCTTTGCCTTAATTCCTTGGCTACTGTAACTGCTTTCTCAAGATCGGCTCTTGAGTGTGTTTGCATCTAATTACCTCTTCTGTTCGTCACATATCTTGAGAATTCCATTAAACCCGGAAGGACACCACCAGCTAAAGCTTTAGGGCCACCTAATTTAAGGGCTAAAATATTCATTATTCCATAGGGAATCTGACGCCTTAACATATCCCAGTCCGTTGGGGGGATTTTTCTTTCCGGCAAATTTTCCACAAATCCCGGAGACCTAAACCCATGGGATGGTCTTGCTCTTCTTAATGGTGGATCACCGTAAGCCATTAATTCAATAACTCAGGCACTTCTTCTGGATCAGAAGTACCTATAAGCGCCTCAAGTTCTCTTTGAAGTTCATCAGTAGAGGCCATTTCAACATGGGAAATCTTCTGCTCAACCTTGTCTGTGGGCTTTAATCCAGCCCTGTCAAGGATGTCTTTGATTGCACCCAATTTAACTGACTCACTGTCAGCTTGTTCAGAGAGATTTTTTAATTGCGCTAACGCGCCGGGTACGCAGTCTTGTATCATCTGCTTGCTTTTTTCTTGTATCTCATCTGAAAACTGGTGTTTAAGGACGTAGCCCTTTTGCTTGGCCGCTTTCTGTGAATAGCCAGCCATTTCGGCTGCTTTCGCGGCATTACCAGTCAGGCAATATGCCTCAATGAACGCTTCCTGTTTTTGTGTCTTCATATAAACCTAAATACTCATTAATATCAAATTTGTCTGATGGTTTTAAGATGTGCCACTCATACATCATCATTTCCCTAAACCTTGGTTCTATCATGTCTAGGGAAAGGATAAACCTATTAAGGAATTCAGCGGCTTCCCACTCTAGGCCAATATTCCCGGACCTTGTGTGTATACTTCTGATAACTGTCTGGGCCATTTCCTTCTATATTTACCTCTTGGCCCACCCATAAAATGTTCATGGATGTTCATATGATATGGTGCGCCACTACCACCCCTTAATGTTCTGCTTGATCTTTGTGTTCCGGGCTGGGTTCTTCCTCTCTCACGGTATTGGGATGTATCTCTATACTGCGCCCTACGGTCTGCTTCTGCTGCGCGGATTCTTTCTTTCTCTATCGCGGCAGCTTTGTTTATTTCAGCTTGTCTCCTTCCTGAGATATAACTTCCAAACTTGTCAGCCCAACCACCTACAGCGTTCCAGCGTCTTGCAGCAGCCCCGGTTATGCCACCTTGACTCCTCTGCATCTGCTCTATGATGGCTTTAAATTGTAAAATCTGTTCAGGAGTCATATCACATCCAAGGATTGTTAAAACGCCACCACTGCCTTGCCCCCTGCAATGGATTTAGTGCCCCTTCCGCGTGTGGACTTACTCGTCCTGTTTTGGTTCCCTTATATAGACCAATTCCTCCCGATGGATTTCTATATGGCCTTACCCCTCTTAGAGACTGGTCTAATCTTTGGGAATACCCTAATGTACCGGTCTTTGGTCTTAAAGCACTCCTTATAATGCCGCGAGTTGGTCTTACCGCAGCGGATGGTCTTGTATAATGTGCTATCATATCTTGTGCTGTAGCTTTATCCCCAAACCTTGTACCCTTAAAAACTGAACCACCCCTAGCATGAGGTATAAATGGAACTTGGTTTGAAAGGTTCCTACCGCGCAAAAACTGTGGCATAAGCCTTGACGCCCCAAAAGCACTCCTATACCCTATACCCGGCCCTAGCAAACCCCCTATTAACATATTCTCACCTTTTGGACTTGCTGGGTAAACGCCAAACTTTACCGCACCAGCGGGATGATTGGGATCAACCATCTTCCTTTGCCAAGGTTTGTAATTTAGGTCATATCTAGCCACTGGATGCCCCCTAACGCTTTAAAGTCGCCCGGCTGGTACCGGGGTTATAATTATAATCAGTGAAGCTTCTGGAGCCTCTCACGCGGTCTATGGCCCTATATGCAGGAGTCATTAACTCCCTGACCTCACCCTTAAATGTAAGACCCTTATCATCCAATATCCCATTCTTTTTAAGGATATTAATAGCATACCTTCCAGCATGGTTCTCTGGAGTGCCTTTCTCTATTAATTGGTTTTTCAACCTTTCTACAATCTTAAAATACATTATTTCTTCTTCTTCTTCTTGCCGTTTCTTTGGGGCGGTCTTCCGCGTTTCTTACCGTAAGTTCCGGGGCCATATATTTGCATATTAGTCTTTCCTTATATTAGATAAAAATACCCTTTGGTTTGCGGGATGGATATATGGTAGTATTATGAAACGGAATGGGGGTCCATGGGTATATCATTTTATACTTAATTACTAGGTGGAATGGTGGTTCGCTCGGATAATGCATAGAT
>Ga0209757_10000436_pt1 | contig 10091 bp, 14 predicted proteins | sample ETNvirome_6_1000_FD_185472 | JGI IMG/M metagenome (GOLD analysis project Ga0209757, IMG submission 185472) | Marine viral communities from the Pacific Ocean - ETNP_6_1000 (SPAdes) (version 2) | ecosystem: Environmental > Aquatic > Marine > Oceanic | place: Pacific Ocean | collected 2013-06-19 | reverse complement strand
GGCAGGAAGTCGTGGTAACGAGCCACTAGAGGCAATTCCTTTAACTAAAGAAAATGTAGAAAACTACATGCAACAACCAACAGAAGTAGCAACAGCAGACGGACAAGCCTGTTCCCTTGTTGGGGGAGGTTGTGGGGAATGACATATAGTGAGAAAGTATTAGACCATTTCAACCACCCCAGGAATGTAGGATCAATGGACAAGGGTTCCAATAGGGTTGGTACTGGAATTGTAGGTGCGCCTGAGTGTGGGGATGTAATGAAACTTCAAATAGAAGTAGAAGGAGATAGAATAGTAGATGCTAAATTTAAAACTTTCGGTTGTGGTTCGGCTATTGCGTCCAGTAGTCTTGCTACTGAATGGCTTAAGGGTAAAACTCTGGCAGAAGCTGGGGATATAAGTAATACACAAATTGTCCAAGAGCTAACACTTCCCCCTGTTAAGATTCATTGTAGTGTGTTAGCAGAGGACGCTATCAAGAGTGCAATAAAGGACTACCAATCAAAATGATTATGCTAAGTGATAGAGCAGCCCTAGAGGTTGAAAAGATCATCAACGAACAAGAGCTAGGTGAAGTCTGTCTGCGTGTAGGGGTGAAGGGAGGAGGATGCTCTGGGTTCTCTTATTCGCTAGGGTTCGATGACCAGAAGAAGAAGACAGATCAAGTGTCTATCAAGGAGTGGCAACCTAAAGATATGCAAGTATTGTGTGACCCTAAGAGTTTTTTATATTTGAACAACACCATCATTGATTTTGAAGATGGTCTGATGGGGAGAGGGTTTAAGTTCGTTAATCCTAATGCAGCCAAGTCTTGTGGATGTGGAGAGTCCTTCAGCGTCTAATGCCTATATATGAATTTATCTGTCATGATTGCAGGACAGTTTGGGAACGAGAAGCTACGATGGCTAAGGCCCCGTCTCGCTCCCGATGCCCTGAATGCAAAAAATTAAAAGATAGGAACTGGAGTGATGTTCCTGTTATTTTCAATGGTTGTGATTTTCATACTGTAAAAAGGAACACATACAATCTAGTATATAAGGACAAAGCTAAAGCCAAGGAAGTACATGAGGGGTTATTGGACAGTGCTAAAAAACAAGCAGAAGAAACCAAAAGTCCTTACACAAGGTATGTTGTAAGTAAGGAAAAGTTTGAATCTTTAAAACCTCGTAGAAAAACTAAAGAAGAACAAGAATCAACTAAAAACTCATATAAGGAACTGAAGGAATCTGTTTATAATAACAGCCAATCTTACAGGGACTTAGGCAAACGATAACTATATACTATATGTACAACTTTTCAGATAATATTCAGCGAGGTATTTTAAACCTTGCCAAAAGCAACTTAGACTTCTTCAACGAGGCTGCTCCTTTAATTAAGAGTGAGTTTTTTGAGTACCCTATACATGGGACTCTTTATGCTGGAATAACGGAGTTTTTTACTAAGTACCACAAGCTCCCTAATGATGATTTCCTTCTTGAATTCTGTAAGGATAAGAAGACTCGCTCAGAGAACATCTCTGAGTATGAGGATGAGCTTTATCTTGTAAACAATTTGGACACATCTACTTGTAACAACCCAGAATTTGTTATTGATTGTGTAGAAAAGTTTGCTAAAAGGGAATCTATGAAGAAAGCCATCACTAAGTCTGTGGATTTAATGAAGGACGGACGCTTTGATGAGATTGAGAAGGAAGTTAAGGACGCTTTACTAGTCGCCCGTTCCCAAGATTTCGGACAGAATTACTTTGAAGATGTAGATGCTAGGTGGGAGCGTTTGCTTTCTGTCGCTGACGGAGATTTCTTAGAAACCTGTTTACCTAGTCTCAATAGAGGATTAACTGGTGGAGGTCTTCGTAAAAAAGAGCTTGCTATGGTGGTGGGTTTCCCTGGAGGAGGCAAGTCCTTATACTTAGCCAATCAAGCGGTAACCTGCCTTTCCAATAATCTTAAGGTGGTTTATATCTCATTAGAAATGTGTGAGGATAGGGTAGCCCAGAGGGTTGATTCTATTGCTACGGTAATACCGCAAGAAATTCTTGGTGGCGAAAAAGGACAAAAAATGTTAAAGCAGCGTCATAAAGTTTTCAAGAAGACTTTTAGCAAGGCAGATCTAAGAATTAAAGAGTTCCCTACTGGCATGGCTAATATTAATACCGTCAGAGCCTATCTAAACCAGCTACAGAGCTATGAAGGGTTTGTGCCTGATGTTGTGATCATTGATTATATGGAGCTACTACGCCCTCTTAGAGAGGGTATGAGCGAGTATGAAGGGCAACAAAGGATTGCAGAAGAACTTCGGGGCATGGCTGTGGAGAGAGATATCCTCCTCTGGACTGCTACTCAAACTAACCGAGCAGGACGATCAGCACGGATTATTACGGATGAACACCTAGGAGACTCCTACGGCAAGTTCAGGGTAGTAGACTTAGCTATATCATTGAACCAAGATGAGGAAGAATTTGATGAAGGGATGATGCGTGTATATGTCATGAAAGCCAGAAACGGAAAGGCTAGGTTTATTGTACCTATGACTGTCAACTATAATACTCTAGCGATGGAAGAGCTAAAAGATGACGGTCAAGAGTTTGAAGCAGAAAATTAAGGATATAGGCGAGGTAGACTATGGCTGGTCTACATTTCCTATTATCTTTAAGAAAGACTTAACAAGTGACAAGGAAGATTGTTTAGGTGTAGTTGATTTTGATAAGTTAGAGATATTGTTAGATGATAGTGTCTCAAACAAGGTTTTGACCATTACCTTAATACATGAAATAAACCATATTATATTTTCTACAATGGGTATAAGGGCAGATAACGAAGACCCAACAGAAGAAATAAAAATAACTAACGAATTTGTTGTAGAACAGGCAACAAGAGGACTATTATTATTCAAGAAGTTAAACCCTGATTTGTGGAAAGTAATTTATGAGAGCTAACGATTTAATTAAAGCATACAAAGACCTTGATTGGGAATTGTACATTACCCTTTCTGAATCTCTTCTTATGATTGATAAGTTTTCTTTAGATGACGAGCTTGTTGGGCACTCTACTATGTATTCTTACTACTCTGGATTAAGCGAGTACGCCAATAGAAAGAGTAAAGAGTGTGCGAACGAGATTGAGGCTTACGAGTCTAAACTTAAAAATTCTGCAAGAAGTACTCTTTCAAAAACTACTGTAGCTGCAATTCAGGACTATGTATCTACTGACCCTGACCTTCAAGATATGAAGAAGGATCTTGAAGAAAAAACTTACAAGTATGGACTACTCAAATCTTTGATTACTGCCATGCAACACCGAAAGGATTTACTAGTACAGCTTTCTGCTAACAGTCGAGCAGAAACTAAAATGATTACAGACTGACAACTAAGGAAACTAAAACTATGGCTATTGACCTAAATGCGCTTCGTGCGAAGCACCAACAACTTACTAATCCGACCCAAGGCGGGAACACGGATTTTTTAAACAAATTCTACCAAGTGACGGAGGGAGAAGCATATCTCCGTATCCTTCCTGAGCAAGAAGGATCAGACAAGACATTCTATGCGGAGACGAAAATTCACCGTGTACCTACTGGGGAGGATAATAGTGTCAAAAACTATCATTGCCGTAAAGTACATGGTGAGAAGTGTCCTTTATGCGATCTTTATTACAGTCTTTGGAAGACTGGATCTAAGGAGGATGAAGATCTTGCACGGCAGATTAAGCCTAGGTCTCGATACTATCTGAATGTCTTTGATCGGGCATCAGAAGAGGTTAAGGTTTTCTCCATTGGGGTTATTCTTTTCCAAAAAATTGTGGAGACTATGATGGACGCTGATTATGCAGATCTCTTTGAGAAGTCTGATGACGGTATCCTCGATCCTGAGATCGGTCACGATTTTAAGCTTCACATGAAAAAGGAAGGTAAATGGCCTAAGTATGACCAATCTATGTTCCGTCCTAAAGCAACCTCTCTTGGAAGCAAGAAGCTTATTGCAGAGGTTATGTCATCTCTTCACGATGTTCACGGTTTGGTGAAGGTTGAAGAGTATGACGCAGTAAAAGAGGCAGCACAGAATTTACGCCCAGGTTTAGGCGCAAAGGAACGCACTCTACCCCAGTCTGATTCTTCTGATGAAGTGTCAGATGATGATTATACGAAACGATTAATGTCATGAAAAATTTTATTACTATTTTAGCTCTTACTCTTATTATGAGTACTAGTTTAATGTCCTGTGCTGTACTTGAAGGTATCTTCGGGGAAGGTACAGTATTTACTACTTCGGATCAACTTATGGAAGGTCAGCAGGGAGCTATCATTCCCTTTGATCAACTTCCTGATTCGGTGAAAGCAAAGATTCCTGCGGGAACTTCACTTGTTATGGCAAACAAAGACCAACTGAAAGTTGATGCTGCTTATATACCTGCTGGAGGTGCCCTTGATGGGGACGCTATGGGTGGTATGATTGATGCTGGTTTCGGTATTGCTAAGACTTTTATACCTGCTTTAGCAGCTTGGGAAGGTATGGTTACTATGTTTAGTAAGCGTAAGCGCAAGCATTATATTAAGGCTGTAAAGTCCATTGTTCCTACTGATAAGAACATGGACTTTGGTGGTGCATTAGGCAGCGTAATGTCTGCTCTTGGTGCGTCTCACTCTTCCCCTGATACAGAAGCCGCCTTTGAAGAAGAAGGATGGGAATACGAAGAAGAAACTGAAGTCTGATTATAAAGCATAATAGAATATCACTATTATAAGGTGGAAGGCTTTACGGTCTTCCACCTTTTTTATGGAAAATATAGAGAACCAGAAAGAAAACGGTAGCACTAAAGAAAAGCTAAAGATATTAGTAGTTCCTGCCAATGATGGTGGTTGTGCATATTATAGAGCTTGGTTACCTTTTAATAAGTTAGTTGAGCATTTCCCTGATAAACTTGAGGTTAGGTTTAATAAGAACCCTCTAGGTGTTATTGAGTCTGGGGAGAAGATGGGTCAATGGCAGGAAGAGTGGGACTTCAAAGACATGAAGTGGGCAGACATTGTGTTTACCCAGAACCTCTCCAACTTTGGAGGACCATACACCGCTAGGATTATAGGTAAGGCTAGGGAGTTCGGTAAGTTCATGCATTATGACACCGATGATCTTCTAACAGATGTTTATGATGGGCATAGGCTTGATAAGGTTTACAAGGAAAAAGGTCTAAGTGAGATAACTAAGTTTATTTATAATAATGCAGATTTAGTTTCTGTTACACAAAAGAAGTTTGCTGAGAGAGTTAACAGTTTTTGTGGGGAGCATACAACACTAGCTGTTATTAAAAATGCCATTGATTACAACCTTCCTTCTTGGAATTTAAATAAAGAACCAGGAAGGAAGAATTTATGCAGGATTGGGTGGGTAGGAGGCATTCACCATGAACAGGATCTTCGTGAGTTCATTGGTGTACCTAACATAGTTAACCAGAAAGCAGGAAAAGAGAGGGTTCATTGGGGTTTTTATGGAAGACCCCCTGTAGACCCTAAAGTTGGAGAAGATTGGCAACAGGAGGTATGGGATAACTACGAGAGAATGTTATTCGGTTTCATGAAAGGGAGCAGAAACTGTTACACCTTTGCAGCAATGGGACCCGATAAGTACGGGGCCATGTACACTCAAATGGACGCAGCAATAGCCCCTCTTCAGATGAATAATTTTAATGATAGTAAATCAGAAATTAAGGTAGCTGAGTGCGGAAGATATGGTGTACCCCTTATTGCCTCTAATGTTGGCTGTTATGATGAGACCATTGTAAATGGGCATACAGGATACCTTATTGACCCCTCAAACCCTAAATCAGACTGGGTAAGAGTTTTAAATAAGGTTATAAAGGACAAAAAAGGTCGTGATGAGATGGGGGCTAATCTTAAGAAGGTTACTGATGAGTATTTTGATATAAATAAAGTTGTAAAATTTAGACTAGATCTTTACAATCAATTAATGGAAAAATAGTAATGGAAGTTAAGATACTTAGTGGCTGGTCTAATCCTGGGGGGTCAACGACTGCGTTTATAAATTTAACAAATCTTTTAAACAGTAATGGGGTTCCTTGTATTTTTTATGGGGCTCATGACTGGCATTTGGATAAATGCAGTGCTGGAACCTTCGATCAATACAGGCCACATAAAGATGATATTTTAATTTCACATTTTATTAAAGTAAATCCTATTTGTAAAAAACATATTTACTCATGTCATGAAAAAGGAATAACCCCTTTAAACAGTATGGATTTATCAATATACAATTATATTGTGTTTGTAAATGAGGATCAAAGGAAGTGGCATAATGTAAAATGTGATAGTGTCATAATACCTAATGTTTACGATAATCTTAAAAAAAATATAAAACAGGATTCCTCAAAAGGTACTGCTGCTGTTATAGGAAGTATTGATACTAATAAACAAACTCATGTTTCTATAGGGAAAGCTTTAGACTTAGGGTTTAAAGAGGTTCTTTTGTTTGGTAAAATTACAGATGATAGCTATTTTATTAACAAAGTTAAACCTCTATTATCTGAAAAAGTGAAGTTTAAAGGTTACTTAGAAAATAAGCAAGAGATTTACGACTCTGTTGAAGCGGTATTCTTGTCTTCAAAATCTGAAGTTGATCCTTTGGTTAAAGGGGAGTGCTACCTAACTGGTACTAAATTTTATGGAAATAAAAATACTAATAAAGGGAACAAACCCAGCACAAAAGAAGAAGTTTTTAATAAGTGGGTAAGAGTTTTTAATTCATGATTATAGGTAAAGGGTTACTAGCAACAGCTTTCTCCAAAGTTGGAGTAAATGAGGACTGTATAATCTTTTCTTCTGGGGTTTCTAATTCTCAGGAAACATCTGAGAGTGAGTTTTCTAGGGAGAAGAGTTTGGTAATGGATACTTTAATAAAAAATCCTGACCTTAAATTTATTTATTTCAGTACTGTATTAGCAGGGTTTTCCAAAAGCCCTTACTGTAAACATAAATTAGAAATTGAGGATATCATAAAAAGAACATCTATTTCCTATATTATTTTTAGAGTTCCCCAAGTAGTAGGAGACAAAGGAAATAAAAATAATTTAGTAAATTTCCTTTTAAAGTCTATTGTAGAAAAAAATAAGATATATTTAAATCCTAAAACTAAAAGGTCTTTACTAGATGTAGATGATCTTGTCAAAATTGTTAATTACTGTAAGAGTAGGTGTACCTCATGTACGGTGGTAGTTTCTGGGGTAGAGAAAATAAAAGTTTTTGATATTTGTAAACATCTTTCTACTATGTTAGATATAGCTCCTATAATTGAAGTAACTAAAGAAATAGAACATTGTGACTGGGATTTAAAAAATAGCAAAATAGCTAATGAAGCGATTCTTCACTTAGCTATTGATAGTACTGATTATACAAAAAAAGTATTGAATAAGTATGTTATGGGGAAACTATGATAATATTAACTGGATTTTATAACGCAGAAAAATATATAATTAGATGCTTAGACTCAATAATAAAGCAGAGTTATAAAGAGTTTGTCTGTTATATTACTCATGATATGTCAACAGATAATTCTGTATCATTGGTAAAAGAGTTCATAAAAAATGATCCTAGGTTTATACTAATAGATAACTATGATAAAAAACTTTATCAGACTGGGAATTTTGATAAATCTATTAGGAATAACTCTGAAGTAAAAGACAAAGATGTTTGTATAGAAGTAGATGGTGATGATTACTTACCAGACTCTAAGGTGTTTCAAAGAATTCACGATGTTTACTTAGACGATAATGTGTGGATAGCCAATGGAAGCTTTACTTACTCTAACGGTGCCCCAGGGTTCGCTAAACGGCAGGAGAACTTCGACAACCTAAGGGAAGGAAGATTCACCGCTAGTCACATACGGACCTGGAGAGCCTTCCTGTGGAGAGCTATAAAGGAAGAAGACCTTAGAGATGAGAACGGGGATTACTGGCAATGGAGTGGGGATGTATGCTTTATGTTTCCTATGCTAGAGATGGCTGGGGAGAATCACTATAAGTTTATGGAATCCGTAAATTACATATATAATGGTAATAACCCAATAAATGAGCATAAAGTAAATATGTTTATGGTTAATGAACATGCGGCTAAGATAAGAAGTAAACCACCTTACCAACTATTAAAATGAAGATATCCATAGCAGTACCAGCATTCGATGATGGAGAGGGACAAGGAGCTTTTCATTTAGGCTATCAATTTGATAAATTACTACTACAAACACACACTGATTTTAATGTAGTTATTTCTGATCATAGCGACTCACCTAATATTAAGGATATATGTGAAGAGTACAGCAGTAAGTTAGATATAAAATATCTAAAGTACACGGAAGACATAGGTTATTGGGGAAGTAATTTAAATAATGCTATGAAAAATTGTGATGGGGATATCATAAAAACCATGTTGCTAGATGATTTTCTTCTACATGATACTTCTTTGGAGACTATAAATAAAATATTTTCATTGAATGACCCACAATGGGTAATGTGTGGTGGTGTGCATACTCAGGATTACACTACTTTCTATAACCCAGTAGTCCCTGAATACCATCAATTGGTTCATAGAGGAATGAATAAGCTTGGTGGGCCTAGTGGGTTATCAGTAAAGAATAATAAAAGTATGTTATTCTTTGAGGAACGCTTAAACTGGGTAGCTGATTGTGATTATTATAAAAGATCTTATATGTGTTTTGGTGAGCCCTTAGTTATACCTGAACCTTTAGTAGTTTATAAACAATGGGAAGGGCAGATGACACACACTTTATCAGAAAACATTAAAAGTAGCGAAATACAGTACTTAATAGATAAGTTTGAGAAATAATGATTAAAAGATTAATATTAGGAGAAGGTCTTTTAGGATCTGAGTTGGTAAGGCAAACAGGGTGGGGGTCTATCAGTAGACATAAGGATGGAATAGACTTTACAAAAAGCTATACATATGAGAATTTACTTGTTGGGTATGATGAGGTAATTAATTGTATAGCCCACACTGACACTTATGATGAAAATAGAGATCTTCATTGGAATGTTAATTATGTTGGTGTATCTGAATTAGTTGACATATGTAATAAACATAATATTAAGTTAATTCATATATCCACTGATTATTTGTATACTAACTCTGAGAAGAATTCTTCGGAAACAGACATTCCATCTCCGTGCAATACTTGGTACGGTTATACTAAATTGCTTGGGGATGCCCATGTCCAACTTAAATCAGATAATTATCTTATAGCTAGATGCACTCATAAGCCTTACCCGTTTCCTTACAATAAGGCATATACTAATTTGATAGGTAACTTTGATTATGTAAATAAAATATCAGAACTTCTAGTACTATTAATAAAAGATGATGGGGTAGGAGTCTATAATATAGGGACAGAATTAAAAAGCATGTTTGATTTAGCCAAAGTAACTAGGACAAGTGTACAACCCATAAACGACTTATGCAACGAGCAAATGCCCACAGATGTAAGTATGAACATTGATAAACTAAAAGGTAAATTAAAAATATGAATATAAGGGAAACAATGCTCCCAGCATTAAAGCCACTTGGCGGGGAAGAAGAAATAAATGCTCTTAAGGAAGTTATTGAGAGTGGATGGTGGGGCAAAGGCCCCAAGGTAGCAGAATTTGAGAAGAAATTCGCTGAGTTGGTAGGTGCTAAGTACGCTATAGCTGTTACAAGTAATACTCACGGGCAAGACTTAGTTATAAAGGCTCTGGGTTTAAAAGATTGCGATATCATTAACCCTACTATGTCTTTCTTGTCTACTGCTGTGGTTCCTTTATGGAACGATTGCACTTCTAACATTGTAGATGTGGATGAAGAGACTTTGTGTTTAGATCCTGAGGATGTTAGACGAAGTTTAAAGCCAAACACGAAAGTTATTATTGCTGTAAATATGGCAGGAGTACCTGCACCCATTGACGAGATTAGAAAGTTTTACGATGGCTTCATCATTGAGGATTGTGCCCACAGTTGTTATACCGAAGGGGCTGGGACCAAAGGTGATGTAGCCGTATGGTCCTTTCAAGCAGTAAAGACTCTTCCTTGCGGAGACG
>Ga0209757_10000435_pt1 | contig 10100 bp, 11 predicted proteins | sample ETNvirome_6_1000_FD_185472 | JGI IMG/M metagenome (GOLD analysis project Ga0209757, IMG submission 185472) | Marine viral communities from the Pacific Ocean - ETNP_6_1000 (SPAdes) (version 2) | ecosystem: Environmental > Aquatic > Marine > Oceanic | place: Pacific Ocean | collected 2013-06-19 | reverse complement strand
ATTATTGTGGTGAAAATGGTATTGACGAATCTGGTATGGGAAAATGTATGGATGAGTTCCCACCTACTCCACAATCCGGAGCCTTTACCAGTGGTACCTTAAAACAAGATTACTACACCCTTTATAATTTTATGAGAGAACTAGAACGTGCAGGAATTCCCGTTACCGACTATATGAAAGACCCTACGTATCCAAATTTAATTAAATTAGTGGACACAGGCTCTACAGACTATGATGAAGAAGGTAAACAAAGAAAGATTTACAGTAAAATTGATAAGATTATAGACGATGTGATAGACGCTGAAGAAATAGCAATGGATGTGCCGGAACGTTTAGAGGAACGTATAGAGTTACCACAACCAGAGGAAGAACCAACCCAATCAGTATTTCAAAAAACATTAAAAGACATGGGGGTACAATTCCAATTTGTAGGAACATTTGGATTTGGTATTAGTGGTATGTTTGGTATGGTTAAAGATGTGTTAGAAGGAAGATACCCATCGTTAAGTGAAGGTGAGATTATTCTTATATTTTTATCTGGACTATCCTACTTAAGTATAAATTTAGTTAAAGACTTCAAAGAAGTTAAACAAGAGGTAGACAAAAGAGGATTAAAAGAATATGTAAATAAGACAGTAGAACTATTAAAGGACTTTGAAAATATATCACTAAAGGTTGTGGAAAAAGCAGGATACACAGTATCATCATTAGCAGAACTACTAGGGTATACATTCTTACTAGTCCCAATATTAGATGTAACCAATAGACTCATACAGGAGAATGGTTTTGATATTGTAAGTTTAGCTTCTTATTTAAAAGGGGCAATTATATCAGTAGGAATATTCTATATCCGTAATTTATTTAATTCTTTGGTGTTGAGGTTAAGAGATGCAAGAGAAAGAAAACAAATATATGGTGACGAATATGAAGTAGATGATGATACAGAAGACGAAATGGTGGAAGAAGGTAAACTTACCGGCAAGGTACTCTCCAACAGATTTATAAAATCCACAATTTTAACCGAAAGTAGGATAGGTGAATTAAGTTTATTAGATGGTAGTATTAATAAAAAATCGTTAAAGTGGATAGTTACTGAAGAAAATAAGATTAATTGGTTAAATTTATCCATCAGTAAAAGTATAGAAAAATTTAATAATAATAAAAAATTATTCACAAAGACAAACATAAAAGAAATTACAACTAAGTTTAAAAACAAAGACCTACGCAATTTAAATAATTACGAGTCCCTAATAGAATTAAATCAGATTACCAATAAATTAACTAAAAAATCTAAACTACATGAAGAAGTTTATATGTCTAAAATAGCAGAAAAAGCAACAACAGATGTAGTAAGAGATATATTTGAAGTTATAACTTTATTTGAAGGAGGAGAAGAATATTTTATTTTACCAGATTATTATACAGACCAAGATGGGGACGAGTACAAGTATGGAGAACTCCAATTCAATGTAGAGGTTAATATAATAGAAAACGAACAAGAACAAAATTTTGTGTTAGATTCAGCAATGGGTGGGGAATATGATGATACAATTTATGTGGATATTGTAGTTTCTCCTTATTTTAATGAGAAAGATTACGAATCATTACAAATAGTTTTATCTGAATATATCAGACATGAGATAGAACATATATTACAAACTATAGATTCTGACCGACCAGATATTGTAGATAAGGATGACACCATGTCACCATTCGACTACTATTCTCAACAACATGAGGTAGACGCACAAAAAGTTGGGTTTGAAAGAAGAGCTAAAATGGAAGACAAGTCAGTCGAGGAGGTGATAAGAGATTATTTGGGGTATAGACAATCTATTGATAATTTAAGTGATAAAGAGAAACAAGAATTAATTGGTAAACTAAAAACCTAATCTAACGACTCTAAATACTTCTGTTCATATTTAGCTTTTTGAAGTTGAATACGTTTTTTTTCTGATTTTTTAATATACTGACGACCATTACGTAAGTTTAATAATTGTTTGGTTTGTTTAACTTTCCTCCTCATTATTTTTAACGCTCTGTCCACATTCCCCTTTTTTACTTCCACTATTAGCATACTAATATAAATATATTTAAGATTTATTAATTACTTTTTCACCAATAACCTCATCTATGATACCATAATCTAAAGCTTCTGTAGCTGTTAACCACTTATCTCTTGTAGAGTCTTTCATAACCTGTATAGGGTCCTTATCACAATAACCCCCCAGTAACTCAAACAAGATAGAGTTAGTTTTTTCCCATTCCTCCATACTAATTCTAGCGTCTTGAATATTACCTACCGCACCACCAGAACTTTGATGTAACATAGTTTTACTAAATCTTAATGAAGACCTTTTACCTTTTGTCCCAGCTCCTAGTAATATAGAACCCATACTCGCAGCCATTCCAGTATTTACTGTAGCAATATCACATTTTATGTAATCCATAACATCTACTATACCTAAGCCAGATTTAACACTCCCACCAGGAGTATCAACATGTAAGGTAATGTCTTCACCTCCTATCGAGTCCAAAAACATTAATTGTGCTTGAACAATAGTACTCATCCTATCATTAACTGGCCCAGCACACCATATAATTCTTTCCATCATTAACCTATCAAAAACACTCATTGATACGGCTCTCATCTCTCTTTCTTCTATAACCATAGGGGTCATAGAGTTTTTATAGTCATAAAGTGACGTGGAGGTAATATCGTAGTCACTCTTTATGTATTTTTCAAATTCAGTCATAAGTTTATTTTTATATGTAATTGTAGTAAATATAGTTTGGTTTTTCAACCGAGAAGACTAATCAGGTTTATACCAACCACCCTCCTCTGCGTTCCTTAACATTTCTTTTCCAGCTTCTTCCCATAATTCATTTAATCCTTTGACATAATAATTTATTTTATCAGTATTACCTTCTTTATGAGCTTTATCTAGTGCAGTTTTTATAGCTTCTAATTTTTTATGGAGTTCTTCGTTTGTCATTTATTCTATAAGTGAAAATCCACTATTATGAAATACTGTCGGTACAATCCAAGCCTCGTGAGTCCGACACCACGCTATATGTTTCCTCGCTAATTCTTCAGATATCTCAGATTTTTCTTTATTATTCATAGCTACATGACTTTCTAATGGATGTCCACTATAGTCAACTAGATTAACTAGATAACAAGTTTGGTCTTCTTTAATTCTAAATTTGTGAGTTACTATTTTCATATTCTTTTTATTTGATAAAAACTTAAGAAAAAGAAAAAGAGGGGTAAACCCTCTTTTAATAATAATAATATAATATTTTTTTAATGCTATGAGATATCTGTTGAATTAAGTAATGTGTAAGAGAAAGAATTACCATGAATATCTCTAGCTCTTTCACATATCTTTAAGAATTTAGTCCAGTCATCATTAGACGCTATAACCTGACAACCTGCTGACCATTTATTTACATATGTAGATGTCTTTCCTGGGTGTGAAGTTGCTCTATGAATATTGATTCCAAATACTCCAGTATCGCAAGTTGATTCATTTAAGTCATATTTATCATCCTTATTTCTATCTCTATAAACCGTAACGTTTTTCTTTTGGCCTAACGCAGTATATTTTCCACCATGTAATCTAATCTTATGTGAACCTCTATACTGTCCTGGTTTTAAGACCGCAGTTCCTTTTTCCTCTACCCATGGGTTTTCCATCCAATCATCTCCTGGGTCTGTAGTTGCTGGAAAACAGAAAAATTTCCATTTACCATTCTTCTTATATGAAATGGTAACACAGTCATCAAACTTATTCGTAACTTTATTACCTGTATCATCATTTCGGACACCTACGATATTAACATCGTATCCTTTATTGTTTGTATCATCAAACCATTTGTAACCCTTCGATTTTACAGCAGACTCAATCTGCTCTCTTGTGTAACAATCTTTTGCCATCTTTTTTAGTTTTTATTTGTTTTATTTATTTTATGTTAATTGAAACACTTCACCGGTTAATGTGTTAACCGCAACCCACCCTATACCATCAACCGTAAAAATATAAAGAGCTGGGTAACTTACTGGACCTAATGGACTTCTTACAACAACTTCCGACCATTTACCAGCAAATTTGGAATTGGCCAATTTAGTCTCAGCTTCCTCTAATGTCATTTTAAGTGGCAATTTAATCACCACACACTCCATCCAAGGAGAGGATTGCTTCTCCACTTTAGTTTTTCCGTCATCTGTTACAGTTACCGCAACTGAAGGACATGAATCATTACCTCTATATATAGCCTCAATCATTCTTACACCAGGTAAAGTAGTGGCTATATAAAAATCAGAACCAGGTACTTCACTTAATACAGCTTTCTTTGAAAGGTTTACCATGTCGGTAAATGTCAGTTTGTCGGTAGAGTCAACATTATGAGTGTAGTAACCATACCCAAAGTATCCTATTACACATATTACTATTATTGATAAAATTTTTTTCATAAGGTTTATTTTATAAATAGTCCCATAAATAATCCTGGAACAAATCATCCACTTCTTCTTCATCATAAGGGTACTCCTCTACTTGTGGACAAAGAGTATTCATATCAAATTCTTTTATCATACTTATAAAATCTTCAGGACTATCAATGTCATTTGCATGTCTAACTATCATTGCTCTTGCTCTCTCCGTTACATCAAAATATTTTACCGGAACCTCAACTTTTTTATATTCATTTCTACCAGTTTCTGTACTCGTTACATTCTTATAGGTATTTGTTGTTCCTTCACCTATCGGTTTACCTAAAAATTCGTCAAACACTTTCTGGAATTCAGTATGGTATTGATTCATAACCACATCATTCCATGCTCTACTATAGGCATGTCCCATCTCAATTTCAACCCCCTCTAATTCAGGTGTATTACCTAGTAAGACAGCTAAGGCATACCGAGAACTCTCATCATCTGGAAGAAAACCATTCATAAAGGAAGGTGTTATAATAACCTTTCCATTAGCCTCTCTTTGGCCCTCAAACTCTTCTCTCCATGCATCCACCTCCTGGTTTTGAAATTCTATTCCTATATGACGAACTAACTTTATATAGTTCTCTGGGGTCAGTACTTTTATAAGATTCTCAATACTATCCACTTCATCAAAAGGGTCCCATTCTAATCCTTCTTCACTGAATATTTGTTTTGCGAGTTCATTACAATCATAATTTCTACCACTCCAGTTATCATTAAAAAATTCAGCCTCTTCACCCGGCATTAACTCCAATATAATCCTACCATCCTTATTTTTATGGATGTATCGCATATCATCTAAATAAACGTCAATAACATATTTATCCAACATATCGTTATCCATCATACCGTTATTCCAATTCTTGATTCCACCTAAAGCCTCAATGATATATCTAAGGACGCCATCTTCACCTGGCCAGTGAGAGAATATATGTTTTAAGAAGTCTTCTTCTTTACCCATGCCTTCTAAAGCTTTATAAATTTCATGTAAATCACCACCAAACATTTTTGTAATAGGCCATAGAGATTCAGCATCCTCACTTTGAAAAATCTTATTATACCAAGGAGTAGATTCTTCGAGAATAATATTATGTAAGTTATTGAATAGTTTCATTGTACCATATAAATATTTGGCAAAAAGAAAGGCACCATTGAGTGCCTATCTTCTTTTTTATACTATATCTTATTATTGCCGTAAGTTTCTCTTACGTTTTTTTAAGTCCATAAGTTGTCTTAGAGCATCCTTCACTTTATTTTGGTATTCTCTACTCTCTCGTACTGCTGCAACATTTACTTGAGTAGGGTTCCCCTCGTCAGAACTCCCAGCTTTCACTGCAGCACTAGTGAGGCCTTGTTGAGACTTTTTCTTTTTACATCCACATCCCATATTATTTCATATATTTATCGAAGGTACCCGCTTTTACCTCAGCAACAAAGAGTTTAAATTCTTCTTTTGTAAATTCAGTATGACCTTCATCTTTACCGCCGATAATTATTTTATCACGGTTTAGGTCCATATCGATAGATGGACATTTACATTTTCCTTTTCCACAAAAAGTAATTTCTATCCTTTCTGAATCATAGTTATGTGGTAAGTCTTTATTTAATACCATAGTTTTGTTTTTTAATAATTATATATATCTTCCTTTTAAAATAAATATATGTTAACAATGATATTTATAAATAGAAAAACTTTTTAATATGGCAGAATGCACAACATTAGATTTTGGGGTTATAATTAATTATTATGGTAACAATTGGGAAGACCTATGTTGTTACACACCTCCCGCCTTAACATATGATGAGTTTGTCACAGGAGTAACAGCCCAATATAATTCTGAATGTCTAAGAGATAAAGTATTTTCAGATTATGTAACCCAATTATTTAATAATTGTTTATCTGGTGGAGGTTCTTCATGTGAGTGTATTAGTGCAGGGACAGCGGATGCTGCTACTTCCACTCTTACATTTACTAACACTACTGGTGGCACCTTTACTGTAACAAATAGTGCTTTATTATTTAATGACGCTTATGTATCAGGTGGAACACTTGACGCGGCAACAGGGATTGTAACTTTTACTAACACAACGGGAGGAACCTTCCAAGTAAGTGGATTTGACGGGTTTACTTCTTACTGGTCAGCCAATACGGATAGCACTATATCTCCATCTGGGTCAAATACTACTACTAGCGTAAATATTAGTGGTGCTTTAGGTGTGTCGGGCGATACAAATATTCTTGGAAGTTTAAGTGCTGCTTCCGCTGTAAAATCAGATAAAATATTTGATGAGGAACTAACGTATGGTGGAGTAGTAATCGTAGGTTCTACTACTGGTCGGTTAGCTACTGACCCAGGATTACAATATGATATAGCCAATGACACTTTATCCGCATCTACTTTATGTGCAACCACCGGAACTTTTCTTGGAAATACTTCAATAGCTGGAGTAGTGGGAATCTCAGGAAGAACATATATTCGAACAATAGATGGGGCTGGACCTGATTACGCAAATGATAAAATATTGGTTGCACAAAGCAATGATGAAATAGAATACTTAACAATATCAGATTTAGGAACACTTATTGGGGATTCTGATTTATGGTCAGCAAATACTGATAGTACTATATCTCCATCCGGGTCAAATACTACTACTAGCGTAAATATTAGTGGTGCTTTAGGTGTATCGGGTGATACAAGTATTCTGGGGGCATTATCCGGAGCAACAGATTTATACATTGATGATAATATTCAAGGACTTAGAGGTCAATTCGGTAACACTCCAGTAACTGGTGGACCTATAAGAGATGTGGATATTCGTGCGGACACTAGTGTTTACTTAAGATTAGAATCAACATCAAATGGAAACCAAGTCATCGAGTTCATGAATAACCAAGAACCTGATTTTTATATTATGAATAAATTTAGTGACGGGGGGTTAATTATTGCATCTGATAATATAGATTTTATAATTATAGGTGCAAATGATAGTGATACAATAGATTTAAATGCTCACACCATAATTTCCGGTAATACAAACATAAGTGGAAATACTTCATTAGCTGGAGTAATGGGAGTATCAGGTAATACTTATCTTGGTTCTGGTGGTGGTATGGTAAAACATCTTGATTCTGCTGGAGAATGGACAACAGAAGCAACTAACATTTACCATAATATAGGGGATGACGACGTATCTCTCAATTTCAAAGGAGCTAGTGATGCAAATCTTTTTTGGGTAGATGGCGCAAATAATAATGTAGGGATAGGGCACCTACCAACAGGAGCATCCACTAAACTTAGTGTTGGAGGTTCCTTCTCCGCATCAGGCCACACAACTCTTAGTAGTATACTAGGCGTATCAGGAAAAACATATCTAGGTAGCGTAGATGAAGCAACACCTAGCACAAGTGATAGACTTCTAATCTTACAAAGTACGGGGGAAGTAGAGTCCATAACCACCACACAACTTACAGGATTAACCCAAAATTTATATTGGAGTGGAGGTAGTGATGGTACCAGTATTGTAAATAGTGGAACAACACCCTTTGTAGGTGTAGGAACCACTAGTCCTAATGCACTCTTCCAAGTAAAAAACTACATAAACTTTAGTGGAGATGGGTACTCAACTTATATAGGGTCTGGAGCGGGAGCAACGTGGAGTGCAGCCAGTGCACATAATACAGGAATGGGATATGCCGCGTTAGGAGGACATGCAAACCTTAATATTGGTTGGGCTGATGGAGGACTTCATTCAACAAGTACTCTGAATACATCAATTGGGTCATTTTCTATGATTTATGCTCAAGTTGCAAATTATAATACAGCAGTAGGTGGATATGCTTTACAAAATTTGCGAATAACTACTGGTAATACCGCAGTTGGTTGTAGGTCACAACAAGGTAATCAGACTCTTGATGGAAATACTACTGTAGGTTATCATACATTGTCTAACGCGGGAATAAATTATGAAGACGCATCCTGGTCAGACAATTACACCTATAATACTGCCGTAGGATATACAGCTTTGGATTTATGCATGTATGGTTCACGAAATACTGCGATAGGAGCATTGGCTGCAACGGGTAGTGTAGGTATGGGAAGTACTGGAACCACCGCAGTAGGATATAAAGCTTTAAACAATCCAGCTGGTTTTGGAACTACTGGGTCATACAATGTAGCTTTAGGATATCAAGCGGGGGATAATGTAACAACTGGGGGTTATAATATTAGTATAGGTCCAGATGCAGACCCACCATCCGCAACCGCAGATTATCAAATGAATATAGGAAGTATTATCTGGGGAATAGACTTAAGTAGTTCCAGTAGTATAAATGCAATAGGTATAGGTATATCTAGTCCTTTAGCAAAACTTCATGTAGATGGTACTACAATATTAACGAGTGATTTAGGCGTAAGTGGTGAAACTAATGTTGGTTCTAATCTAGGGGTAAGTGGAAACACATATATTGACGGAGATGTATATCTCCCGAATACTTCCAAGGTAATATTTAATTCACCAACACAAAATGATGTTTGGATTGAAGGTGCAAATAATCAAATGACACTTGAGTGTGATAATATATGTCTAATAAAAGTAGATAGTAGTGCGGAGATAAAAGGTACCGCTGGTGGTTTTCCGTTTACTCTAGACGCGGGAGGTACAGATATATACACATTTAATGTGGATAGCACCCCACAACTCGATGTTACGGGGCAACTAGTTATTTCAGCTCAAACCATAACAACACAATCTGTCCCAACATCATTAGCAGACGATACAGGGAGTGGTGAAATAGTAACTTTTGGAAGTAATACTAGTGGAATGGTAGCAGGCAAGCTTTACTATCTGGATGCAGCAGGTGCGTGGGTTCTAACAGATGCAGACGATGTAGCAGATGGTGGTTCACAATTACTAGGAATCGCTTTAGATGCTGCAGCAAGTGATGGGGTACTACTAAGAGGATTTTTTGACGTAGCTACTTATTTAGGACCTGGTACTTTTAACCAAGGAGTTCCAGTATACGTGTCAACGGATGTAGGGAAAATAGCCATCACTCAACCTTCAACTAGTACACAATTTGTAAGAGTGGTAGGGTATTGTACGGACACCACAAATGTAATATACTTCAACCCAGACGGAACTTATATAACTGTAGCTTAAGATGCCAAATATAAACACCATAAACGGACTTACCTTATGTGATGAAACCAATGTTAATGGTGTCACCATAGCAAATATAACTAATATAGATGGGATAACTAAAAGTTGTGGTGTGTGTAATGAATTAGTTATGTCATTTCATGAGGAAGGTTGTGTTGGTGCATGTGGTGGTGAACTATGTAATACATATTATGTCAATACCACAATTACCTGTCCACTTTTAGTGGGTGCTGCAATATATAACGATGCAGCTTGTAGTGACTGTGCAGCGACTGGTCGATACTCTCCTCAAAATTGTGATACAGCATGTGCAAAATGTTATACATACAATATGGATTTGTGTCAGATAACTGCGGTGGCCGACTGTAGATAGTAGAATTAAGTTAATATAGTTGAATTTTAAATAATATTCATTATAATTGTAATATGGAAAAAATTAAAT
>Ga0209757_10000434_pt1 | contig 10101 bp, 4 predicted proteins | sample ETNvirome_6_1000_FD_185472 | JGI IMG/M metagenome (GOLD analysis project Ga0209757, IMG submission 185472) | Marine viral communities from the Pacific Ocean - ETNP_6_1000 (SPAdes) (version 2) | ecosystem: Environmental > Aquatic > Marine > Oceanic | place: Pacific Ocean | collected 2013-06-19 | reverse complement strand
ATATATCTGCTACTGGTTTAGGTATATTTCTTGTTTCTGCAAAACTAATTTCTTTACCTTTATATACATCAGTTACAGCTTCAGTAATTTGTGTTTCAGTTACTGCGTCTAAACCTGTAGTTTCACTAGGTTTTTTAGCTAATTTAGTTTCATCTATAGTTTCAGTAGTTTCCACAGTAGTAGTAATAGCTTCTTTTAAATCTATACCTTGTTTACCTGTTCTATCTGCTATTGCAGCATCAATTTCAGGTTTTCTTCTTTTAATTGTTTCTGTTAAATAAGTACTAACTTGCGCGGCTGCTGCTCCACCTTCTGGATCTAATGAAAAACCTTCTAGTGCACTTGTGTTTCTCGGTGGATATTTCATAAAACCATGTTGAGCAACACCTGAACCTTCAAATGTTGCAGCTAATTGATCAATAGCAACTTCTTTAGCTGCTTCCATTTCTAGTTGTGAATTTATATTTAAAGATTTACTTATTAATGGCCAATTTTTTTCTGCAATTGCTTGAGCTATAGGAAATATATTTTTTCCTTCATTTTTTATTTCAGATATTAAAGCTTGTTGTAATATAGAATTATCTAATTCCATATATGTTTTAGTAATATCAGGTATAATTTTAGATTCTTTAGTAGTAGATAAATTATTTTGTATAATTTCAAATGCTGCTATAGCTTGATTTCTATTTTCATCTAATATACTACGATCTACTTGATTTTCTTTTACTTGTTGAGTTCTAAATTCTTCAAAAGTTTGATCTGCTGTTATCTGTGAAATATCTATTCTTTGATCAACAGCGTCTAAGTCTTGTTTAGCTTTATTAACTTCTGTATTCTCCCCTCCCATATCAGCTACTTCCATTAACTCTGGTGTTAAACCTTCGCCTTTCATTATAGCTTTATTATAATTGATAACAAAATCTAAAACATCTTTACCTGTTTCAAATTTAACATTCACACCTTCTTTATTGAATAAGTTAGTAAAGAAATTACCTATTCTTTTCATAACCCCAGGTTTCTTTATATTTATAGTACCAATACCTTTTGTAGGAGTATCTAATGTAGAATTAGTAAGAGCTTCACTTACTATTGTTATAATTTCTTCTGCTTGATTTGGATCGTCTTTATATTGTTCTATTCTATCTAATACTTCTTGTGAAATCTCAATGTCTGGATTATTTTGTAATTCATTTAAGAGATCTGTTCCCATTTTATTAGCGAGCTCAGGATTAGCAGCTAGTTTTTGTTTTAATATAGCATGTAATACTTCATGTTGAGGAGTTGTAATAACTCTATCTTGTTTAGCTGCTTCGTTATTTATAACCACTTGCTGTGAACCATCTTTCATGGTAACAATTGTACCATAAGAAGTAGAATTTTTTTCATCAACTTTTCCACCTTGTTCTCGCAAAGTTTCTAATGCTCCTTTTACATCTGCTTCATTTTCAAATGTTTCTATACCAACATCTAATTGATCAGCCATAGCTTTAGCCCCAGCTTCTACTTGTCTACCAGTTAATTCAACATTAGTTAAAGTATTTATATCAGCATCAGCTTTAATAAAAGGTTCTAATATTCTATTTTTCTCTCCTAAAAGATTTTCCTGTGCTTGTGAAAGTGTTTCTAATCGAATCTTCTTAGTTTTTTCATCTATACCAGGATCATTTTGAATAATCTCTCCGTTTTTTCTATTTTCAAACATTGAAAGTTCTATATCAGACAAAGCATCAATATCAGATCTTTCCATTACACTAAATCTATTTAGTGTTTTATTAATTTCATTAGTAGATTTTTTAACTAAAATACCTATTTCGTTTTCTAATATTCTTCTACTTTGTATAGACATATTAGGATTAGCCATTATAGTTTCCTGCATGTTAAGAATTTGCTGTCTATTTTCAGCTATTTTTTGACTACTATCTGGTCCTTGAACCATTTGAGATATACCACTAAATAGATGTGGCGCTTTATATATACCACCTGCCATAAAACCACCACTAAACATTGCATCAGGAACTCCAGCTAATAAATCTACTCCTTCTTTTTCCAAGACAAATCTATCAAAAAGATTACCTCCTAATTCTACTACACCTTCAGCGGATGATTCTTTTGCAACATCATATCCATATAGAGCAGTACTTCTCAAAGCATTTCTAGCTCCAGCTCCTGTTGTTAAAGTATATTTTAAATTCCCAATAAAACCTCTTTTAATAGCACTGCTGGTACCAGACGCTTTCATTGCTCTACTTACTATTCCTAAACTAATACTTTCTGTTACATATTCTAAAGCTCCGTTACCTATAGCTACAGTATACATTTGAAGTGGACTATAATCTACAACATTAGGTGGATCTCCTATGCTACCATTTTTTACCCATGCATCATGAGCTTCTTTACCTTGATCTATTTCTCCTTGCATTTCTCTAAAACTACTACCAGCTGCACTTGTTGATAATAAAGGAAGCGCCATACCACCTGTTGTAAATAATACTACTGTGTTAGTAACTTGACTTCCTAATAAAGTAGAGAAATACCTACCCCAATCATCACCATCGTTTAATTCGCCTATACTTTTAGGAGGTGCTATTCCATTCATCAAACCCTCTTTGTAATCATCTAACATTCCAACAATTTTCTCTCTACTTTCCTTATAAGTTGAATTTGCTACAAGATTTGATGCTAATCCAAGAGGACCACTTAGCACACTAAAAGCCATCCCTAGCTTTGAGTCATCATTTAAACCAAAAGCGTTAGGTAAATCTGCTACTCTATAAGCTACTTCTTCAATAGCCATACCCATCTCTAAAGTAGAATTCTTTAAATTATTTATAAATATAGGAAGATTATTATAATTTCTTTCTAATAAATTTAAATCTTCTGAAACATCTTTAGATTTTAATAATATATCATCTAAGTCGTCTCCTTTCTTTTCTTGTAAATCATATATGGTTTGAGCTTTTGCTTGTAATTGTTTTATTAAAACATTAGCTTCAATAGCTTCGTCAGCACTTTGATAATCAGCTTTAGATAGTGCGGTAATAGCTGTATTTATTCCAACTAGTGAATCTTTAGCTTTACCGTACCAATTAATTACATTATCTTGTTTTGCAGTAAGTTGTGTTTTTTTATCTTTTTTATATTGCGCAAGTAATTTTTGAGCTTTAGATCTATCCCAAATAGTAGTAGCATCTATCTCTTTTACCATACTAGCAATTACTGGAGAATTAAAACTTGCAAGCACTTTGCCTAGTTGCGACCAATTAGTATCAGTGTCTTGTTCCTCAATCCATGTTTCTATTTTATCTTCTTCGTATTTATCTTCAAGTTCCTGCGTTTTAATAGCTCTCATTTTGTTCTCTACAAGAGTTATAGTTTCTGGATCTTCAAAGTCTAAATCTTTTCCTAACTCAGCAGCTAAAATTTCTTTAGCTTGATTTTCTAATTCTACATAATCAGGATTAGGTATCATTTCTCCTGTTTCTACTTTTTTGTCTATATAATGAGCATCTTTACCAGATCCTAATCTAACACTTTCGGTTTTAGTTTCTGGAATTTCCGTTTCTAGCATAAAAGCACCTACATCTTCTTTTATCTTGGTATTATCTTCTGTATTTAAACTAAGAGATTTATCTAATTCTTCTAAATAAACTAATTCTTCTTCATTTAAAGTAGTTATAAATTTCTCGTCTTTTCCTTTAAAACTAATCGTACCATCAGCGCTTATAACTGCTTTTTTACCTAGACGTATAGCCTCTGCTACACCTTTTTCATATTCATAATCCCAATCTGCATGTCCAAATTGAGAAGCTATTTTAATATTTTCTTTACTTTGGGTTTCGTAACTTTCCCAATCTACATCTTCGCCTTCTGGTTTATATTGATAAGTTATAACTCCATTATCATCTGCAATATATCTATAATCTTTACCATCTTTGGTTATTACTTCGTTAGGTTTAGCAATCTTAGTAAATTCTTCATATGCTTTTATATCCTTTTCTCGTTGAATTGCGTCTGTTTTTTGTTTGTTCAACGAAATAGCCATATCTCTACTTCTTCCTGGTGGAAAAGCTTCAATATTATAAAATCCGTCTTCAGATTTAGATGGTCCTTCTACAACTTCATCTTCTACAACTTCTTCTTCTATTACTTCTTCTTCAATATCCGTTGCTTCAGGTGTAGATTCTTCTTCTATTACTACCTCTTCTTCAACATCTTGTACATTACTTGATGGTACAGATTTATTTTTTTCTCTAAATGCAGCTAGTTGAAGCTTTTTATCTTCATCACTTAAGCCTTGGTCATCTAAAGATTGTATAAATTCTAATTCTGTCATTTAATTTAATTTGCCGGATTTCTATCTAAAAATGCTTGTGCTTTGTTTTTTTTACCTTCACTTAAATCAAACACCGTAGCATCTTCTTCTACTGTAGGAAGTTTATTAGTAGTAAATTGAGTTAGATAGTTTGTATAAAAATAATCTTTATATCTTTGTTCAAATACAATTTTATGATTTTGAGATAATGGTAATACTTCTTCATATTCCCATACTAAAAATCCTGCGTTTGCATTTTGAACCATTTGATCATCTTCTTCTATACTACTTCCTTGAGCTAAAAATACATTCCATGCTGCTACAGCTTCTTGTTCTGAATCTAATAACCCTGCAACTTCTGCATTAATAAAAGGAGTTGCTCTTCTTTCTATTTTATCTAAATCAAATTTTAATATATTTCTTCCCTTACCTCTTCCAATATTTACTATTTCGTAATCATAAGACCCATCAGAATTTTTTAAAACAAATTCATCACTTATCTTAGCGTGAGCAGTTAAAGCTCCTGAATTAGGATCAACTGAACCAGCTTCCATGATATTTACTTCAGTTAATAATCTTAACATTTCTTTATTAATATCTGGAGTTTCAGCAACTAAGTTACTACCTGAATTTACTAAAGCATCTAAAGTAGAACTGTTTATTTTTAAGGCTTGTTCAAAAAATGGTCCATCAAACATGATTTCTTGTGAACCATCATCTAATAGATTAACTTCTATATTATAACCTTCGTTTCTACCAAATCCAGGTTTTTTTTGCATAACGCAGTTAGCTACTGTGTAAGCATAGTTTTGGCACACATCATAAAATGGATCATCTGTGGTATTTAATTCACTTAAAACACCACTTAAAAAATCTAAAGATTTTTGAGGAGCATTTTCTAAACGATGTATTTGTTCTATTTCATAAGCACAACCAGGTTCTATACATTTATTAGATTCTATAGTTGTTTTTAGTTGCGCATATATCTTACCAGTATCTGCATAAGCTCTATTTAATATACCATAGTCTTGATTCGTTGGTGTTGCTACATATTCCATATTATATGCCATAGCATCACTTTGATTCAGTTGCTTTATAAAAAGATTAACTTTTGCGTTTTTGTTTTCCATTTTATTTTAACTTTTATACGCCTGCGGCGTTTGTTTGAGCTTGTGATGTAGCTGCAGAACTAGCAATACTTGCTACACCTGAAATCATTCCAGTCATAGCAGCAGTTGCATCAGATTTTGCCGCCGCAGCTTGTCCTCTTAATGCACCTATTTGATTTGATAATCTATCTAATTGTTGCATATCTCTAGCTTCTTGTTGTCCAAATACATATTGTTTACCAGCAACACCAGCTTGTTGTATTCTTTGAGCTTCAGCCATTTCTTGACGTTGTAATGTAGCTTCACCTTGTACTCTCATTTTTTCATTTTGAGCTTCTTGTTGTTCTATATTAGCAGCTACGTCTTTTTTACCTTGTAAAGCTGCTCTAGCTAAAGCCGTAGCACCACCAGCACTAGCGCCAGTAGCTCTTAAAGTATCTAAAGTATTAGCTAAAGATATATCAGCTTGTTCAATTTTTATTGCAGCAGCTTGAGTAGCAACCCCTAAACTTGCAAAAGGATTACTAAGCATTTGGCTTAGATTTTTTACATCTTCATAAGGATTAATAATTTCTTGGCGGTTTGCTTCTAGTCTATTCATTTTAGACGAAAGTCTTTTAGCTTCTCGTGTTTTTCTTCTAGCTTCTTTTTTAGCTGCGCTATTTGCAATGAGAGAAGTTGTTATCATCACTGCCGCCCCAATACCGGCTACTATTACACTCATATTATTCTTTTTTTAATTTTAATTGTTCTTGCATGGCTTCAATGCTTAAATCTGGATCATCAAAGTCATATGCTATTATTTCTTCTAATATTTCTTCTACGCTTTCTTTTTCTGTTGCGTGAACAGTGATCCATATAGTATCTTCATGAACCAAAATAAGTCTTTTAGTTCCTGGTTTAGTTATATTATTATAAGGAGCTTTGATTCTTTTTATACCTTCATCTGTTAAAACAGATACATCACCTTTTAATACAAAATAAGGATGTTCTTTTTTATGTATACCTGTAGAAACTAATTGCCCCTTAGGCATAAATAGTTCTCTAATATACAATCCCCCAACAATAGTATGTTTTAAAGGGTTTATTTTATTAGCATCTTCACTACGTCCAGGAGTCTTTGGATCTCCATAAGAACCTGATAAAGTAATTAATTGCTTTTCAAAATCCATTATAGATTTTCTGAAATAGTTTATTCTTTCTATTTCTTTTGGTGTATACTCTTTTTTTACTAAGGAATTTTTCATTTAATTTAATTTAATTTAATATCCGTTGTTATAAATATATTCAGAACCTACAGAAAATAACTGTTTTTCTCCTCCTTTATTTGTAACAACATCACTACTTAATTTAGTTGTTATAAAGTAACCTTTAATTCCACTAATATCTCCTCCAAATAATATTTCTGATTCTGTAGCAGCACTACTATTTATTAAATTACTTACATAACTATTTTCTTTTCTATCCAATCCTGCATGATAACGAGGAAAATTAGGTTGAGTAGTTCCTAATGCAGTATTATAAAGTGCTCTAGGAATAGTATAATCAAAAGTTAAAACCGCGCCTAAAGCTACGCTTAATACTTGGTTAACAGTTAAAAGTCCAGTGCCTGTATTATATGATACTACAACGGTTCCTGCAGTAACACCAGTTCCTGTGACTGGAGCTCCAACTGGTATAACACCGGTTACACTTGTTAAGGTTACAGTAGTTATAGTTGAAGCAGCAACTGTGGTACCGCTTCCTGTTGTCATTATATATTCTCCTCCTAAATAACTACGAATTTGTGCTATTTGATCTGTACTATTTCCCCATAAAGATGTAGATGGATTTAATCCTTCCCCAGTTTCATCAGAAACCATAGAAGTTACTTCCCATCCATTGCTACCTTCATAGTTTATAGTTTTAAAAGTTTTAGATCTAGTAGGTTCAGGATTAAAAACAAAAGTTATTGAACTTCTATAAGTAGTTCCATAAAAACTACCTCTATCAACTTTAGTAGAATAATGTCTCCATAATCCTACAGCGTCTTCTACAGTATAGAAATTATTTCTTAAACCAAATAGTTGCATAGGACGATAATCATAAAAACTAGTCCAACCCTGTATAGATTCATCAAATGAAAGAGTGTTAAAATTTGCAGTACTTCCTAGGTTTATATTATCTTGTTGAGTAGATACTACGTATTGTCCATTATAAATATCATATCCTCCGCGTATAAATCCAACAAATCCTACCGTATCAATTGAATTCATTTCATCTCTAAAATAATCTCTCATTCCTATAGCAGATATTTCACCAAACCCTTGACCAGACAATCTTAACATAACATTATTATTTTTATCTGCAAAGTATTTATTATATCCAAATACAGCAAAACTTTCTGGATCCTTACTAATTCCATATTTACCTGGTAATGGTTGTATAACTCCTATTGTTAAATTAGATGACGTTATAGCCCCACTTCCTTCAGCAGAATATATAGCGTCTTTATCTATTAATGCTCTACTAACTTTATTTTCTTGAAACAGAAACATATTAGTATCTTCTGCGTATAATTTTTGTATTGAACCATTAGCTGGATCAGTAGATTTTATTATATCTTTTCCAACACTAAAAACATTAGTATTATTTATTCCTGTTCTAGAATTAAATATATCTGAATATATTACACTATTATATCTAGTTATAGCATTTGGTTCATCTTCTACTAAATAAGCTCTAACTCCAAAATCTACAGTTGTATTATTATAACCTCCTCTAATTCTAGATTCTTCAATAGCCCAATTCTCAGGCGCACTAGTATCACTTACTCTAGGATAACCTCCTTTTGCATAGGGTATACCCAACGATCCATTCCATATAGGAATATCTAGGGCATCAGTTGCTGGTGCCGGATTATTAGCTGCATTTATAATCTTTTTGAGTACAAAAGTGTTAAAATATTTTATTTCTACGACGGCTCCTGCCATAACTTATTATTACTTATTTTGTTATTAAATTACAAGATTAAATTTATACTATTTCAAAATTATACCCTGTAGTGTCTATAGTATCTGATTGGTAAAAACCAGTTCCCGTATCTAAAGCTGTACAAGTACAGTCTGTAATCCACATTGCTCTTACAGCTACTGATGATGTTGAACTAAAATAATAGTTAGGACCACCTGCTCCTTGGCAAGGTCCACCATCTGCTATCACACTATTTGTATAATCTATTTCTATAGTTCTAGGGTCAGCACCTGATCCTTTATCGCTTTGTAAACCATCAAAATAATCTCCCCATAGATAATATCCATTTTGTGCAGCTACAGTAGACGTGCTTACATGTATTTCAATTACTCTCCAATCATCACAACCATCATCATTACATATTTCACAAAATACCCACTCTTTAACACTTGCTGGAACTATTGTCATATCTACATATATTACAAAAGTATCCGAACTTCCTGGATCTGAAGCTTTTAATGTAATCTTATAAATTTTAGCGGGCTTAGTAACACCTAAATCATTTGTTAAAATACATCGCCATTTTATTGGAGTTACAGTAGTTTCTGCTGCTTGTGAAATAGCAAACCATCCTTCAGACTTTACATCTGTAGTTAAATCTAGAGTATCATAAACACTAAGAATTTCCCATGAGATATCTTTCCATGCTAAACTAGCATTAGCAGCTCCATTTATAGCATCTAAAGTAGCAATATCTTCTACATATCTATTTTGATATACCGTAGACCCAGTTGTAATAGTACCACCATCTCTATCAATAGCAGCGGGAATAGTTAAAGCTACATTATCTACAGTACCAACTTCTTGATGAGTTGCTATAACATCACCACTACCATCATTAACAGTTGATGTAAAATTAAAACTAAAACTACGTAAATCTGCATCAGTAGAATAATAAATATTATTATAATAAGCAGCGGTAGTTTCAATATTCCAGTTAGATGAACCATTAGTTGTAAGGGTAAAATAACTACTAACATCTACTTCTAATCCATTTAAAACACTATCTAAAGTTAAGGTTACTGTTGCGTAGGGTATAGCTGCGCCAAAATTATCAATCAAATGAAAATCTGTAGTTATATCTCCTCCATTAGCTAAAGCTTCATCCCATGAACTTGTATTAAAATTTGCAAATCCAGCTCCACCACCAGTAGAGTTTAAAACTAAGTTATTTAAATCACTTATTAATCCACTACTGCTAGTTTCCCAATATATATCTAATAAAGATTCTACTGGTTCTGTTTCATATACAGCTAAATATTGTAATCCTGGAGGATATGCTTCAATTTCTGGACTTGTAAAAGCTTCAGTCATCGTGAGTACATCATCTAAATCTAATGAATATATACTACCACCTGTTAAAACTATTGTAGGTGGAGATGTAAAAGTTAACGCATCAAGGTCAATAAAACTAGCTATCTGATCTAATGTCATAATACTTGTCCCATTAGTTGATGTAACATTTCCTTTAAAAACACTTGCTACATAACACTTGCTCCCTACTCCAATCTCTCCTGTTGCTGTAGTAAAGGCTATAGTATTACCAATTGGAACACTAGCCTGAGTACCATTTATTATAGCTGTTCCGTTGTTGGTTAGTGAAACACTCGCAATAGTCACGCCTTCTGGTAAACCACTTCCTGTTACTATCATACCAGCAATTGGAGT
>Ga0209757_10000433_pt1 | contig 10108 bp, 10 predicted proteins | sample ETNvirome_6_1000_FD_185472 | JGI IMG/M metagenome (GOLD analysis project Ga0209757, IMG submission 185472) | Marine viral communities from the Pacific Ocean - ETNP_6_1000 (SPAdes) (version 2) | ecosystem: Environmental > Aquatic > Marine > Oceanic | place: Pacific Ocean | collected 2013-06-19 | reverse complement strand
CCTCCGGTAATATTTTTAGCTATTGATTTTGTAATTAATGCCTGCTCGGCCGCCATTCCTGCCGGAGGATATTTAAAATAAGGGTGTCCTGTTGTAGGATCTAGCTTAACATTTCTAATGACTTGATCTACCTGTAGTCTAGCTGTTTCTTTGGAAATTGTTTTTCCATTTGCTGTAGCATTTCGTTGAAATATGCTTGCTACTTCATCTTTAATTTGTCGTGAAACAATGTAACCATCTACGGGAGATAAACCACTATCTTTAAAAATTTTATATTCTGTCGCTAAAGTATCTCCTATTCTTTCATTCATAACTTTAGTTAATTCTTTTAAACCAATATTTAAATTTCCACCTTTAGTGATAGTGTTTAAATACTGTGCCCAGTACTGATGTATATTTCTCATCTCCTCAACAATATTATCTATTTCATTTTTAGGGATTTTTAATTGCTCCATTGATTTATAAAAAGATTTTAGAGATCTCTCATCAAATCCTCTAACCACAACTTTGCCCTGGCTCGTTGTAAACTTGCCTGCATTAATAACTTTAACAATAGCTTTAGAGATTCCGTCAGTAAGACCCGTGGCACTCGATACTATTTGGCTATCTCTAGATATTCTTTTAACGATGTCATCTATATTGTGTAAAAAATCTTGTGATAGTACTTGAGACGATTCTGTTTTACCTCTTAATCTTTGCATCGCTTGGAATTGTTCTTCAGCAAAAGGACCTCTACCTCTAAAGGGTCTGGCTACAATTTTCTCTACCATCTTATCAAACTTAGTAACGTTTGCTGCTCTTTTATAAACCCCACTCACGATACTTTTACCTACTTTACCTGCACCCCAGATAGCAGGAACGATTGGAAAACCCATCTCACCTGCAAACTTTAATTTATTCCATAGCATTCTTGTGGCTTCATCTTTAGCGGTGCTTTTCTTTTTTCTATCTAAAGCTGTTATTTCTCCGGACTCAAAACCTAAGTCCACGGCTAGATCTCCAAAGGTACCTATGTTTTCTGAATCATATACTACGGCACCAGCTAATCCTCCACCTACGGCTATAGATATAAATTTTTGTTTACGAGATAAATCATTAAATTTTTTAACATCTTTTAAACCTCTGGATAAATTAGTATTCTTAGCTGTTCTTACATACTTACCACTCTTCACTGCATCGTATGCTTTGTTAAATATTCTCTGAGCTTTGTCTGCAACTTTAACTCCTGTGGTACCCACTGCTTTCCAGCCACCATACATTTGAACTATGACTTCAGTAAGTTTACCCAATGCATTTTCTCGTGCCTTTGCTTCGCTATATTTCATGAGGTTTCCAAAATAAGTTTGTTCAAACCATCTATCTAATTGAGCTACGGCGCTTTGATTTACTGGTAAGTTTTCTTTCTTGCCAAGATCTACAAGCATCGCTCCAAGATTCATAAAGCCGTAAGGAATTTTAATAGCTCCAGATATTATTCCATGCGTAATTGATTCTAGTTGACCTACCTCCCCAGCAAAGGGATCAATAATACTTTTTGATTCTATGGGGCCAGTCGTTCCATCTAAAATGTAAGATGCGAACTCAGGTTTGATTTCTTCATCGTCCCCGTATTCTTCCTCTAATGTTTTAGACTTATCAGTCTTAAACATTTTACCGAAGAGAGTATTATCCTGCCACTCGTTCCATTTTTTCCACGCTTCAGGATCTTCTCTTTCTTTAGCTTTAAACCATGCATCTAAACCAAATTTGTCAGCAAACTTAACTTCTCTAATAGCTTTATCAGCTTTAGCAATAGATTCTTTAATCTTGCTTTGTTTTCTAGCCTTGGCGTTTTGTTCTTCTAAAAGCTGATCATATGCTTCTTGAGCCGAGATAACTTCTTTTACTTTCTTTTGTTCGTTTTCTTTTTCCTCGTCGATGAGAGTTTGAGGATCAAATATTAATTTTGATACCATGGGCCTCCTAATTAATTTTGATCTCGTCTAAATCAATTTTAATTAATTCAGTGGATCCTACACCTACTTGATATACATCTCCGTTAAAGTGATCTACGTAATAAAGACCTTCGTCATAACTGTCTTGTTGATCTGGGGGAATAGCTATGTTTCCGCTATCCGGATGGAGCCAGTCCTCTTGTTTTTTCCCTTCTTTTCTCCATTCCTTCTCGATAGCTGTTAAATCTATGAACGGTGTGGTGTCATAACGCCACTTATTCTTTTTAGCCAATGCTGTGAACTCATTAATTACTATTGCTTGTTCTATACTAATAGATTCTCCTTCTTCAGTACGCATGAAAGTTCGTGTTGCTTCTGCATCTTTTTGAATTTTATCTCTCTCGTATTCTGATGCTTGTCTAGCTACATCTTCTTTACTCATTGATTTTCTAAATTCAGGTTCGAGCCTGTTTAATGCTTCCAGTGGAGTTAAACCGTGTTTTTCTACTAAGTAATCTACTTGTTCTTGCAAAGCAATTTTTTCGTCTTTAGTTAGCGCTTTGTACCATTCTAATTTAAATTGTCTTTCACTTTGAGCATGTTTATATTTAAGTAAGTCTTCTTGAGATCTTTGTTGTTGAAAACGTGCCAGAGGTTCTTTACCTGCTGTACCTAGAGTTTGTAAGATAGGTCTTCCTCCAGGTTGAGCTAGAATACTTGTTCCTAAGTTTAACCAGAAGTCTGCTCCTGCTGAACTTTTAGGAAGTTCAGGTGGCTTGGAAAAATATTCATTCAAATTGAAATCTTCATCACCAGCATACCCACCTGGATTAACTACTCTTCCTCTATTATATCCTTGTCTCAGTCCAGACGTAATACCTCCATCGGCACTCCCGCCTCTTCTAAACATGGGTCTGTGTAAAAATCTACTCATTATGTAAACGATTTATACGCTCCAATTCCTGTTCCTAGTATTCCCATCGCCTGCTGCAACGCCGATTGGTTAGGTTGTACTGTTGTTTGGTATTGACCGCCTCCCATTCCTCCTCCTAGAACATTTCCAAGTCCTGTTCCCATGTATCCTAGTCGTTCGTAAGGTTCGTAAGCTGCCATTCTATTGGCTTCTCTCTGTGCATCTAAAGTAGCCTGTGTTTGCGCTTGTTGGATCGCGCCCGCTGATCCTAAAGTTGCAATGTCTCTGCCTTGAAAGCCTGGTGCAGCTTGGGCCATTTGCATTTGTTGCTGATAGGCTTGTTGTCTTCCTTGTTGTGCTTGACCAAATCCTTGTTGTTGTAATTGAGCTATTAACATTGCTCTATCTAAATCTGATTGGCTTTGATACTCGGATCTCATAACACCTTCACGTCCTCCACCTAAGTTTCCAGACTGAGCTGCTAGCGATCCTATTCCGGTCATACCTTTTTGTGCTTGAACATCAAATTTATCCATAGTGGCTTGCATAACTTGTTGTTGATACGGAGACATGAAACTGTCTGCCGCTAAAGTAGGTGTAATCGTTTGACCAGTAACTGGGTCAATCGTTCCCAATTGAGCCCCGGTCATAGGACCTGAGTAAGCTCCAGCTTGAGTAAGGTAAGGTTCGTAAGCCCCGATTCCTTGTCCGGCAGTCGTTGCTTGTGTATAAGCGGCTGCTTGTGCTGGATCCTGGCCTGCAACCGTAGGTGCATAGCCAGCAGTTGGCATTGCCTTTCCAGTTAGGGCTGTTAAATCCTGTCCGTACTGTTCACCTAGGGCCTCAATATAGGGGGCCTGTCTACTTATTGTTGTTTCTGTTGCCATTATTTTTTACCTTTACTTTTTTCGTATGCTACTCCAGCAGCGCCTGCTGCTGCAATTGGAGCTACTTTTTTTAAAATTTTTTTAGTTTTACTCTTTGGCTTGGCTTCTTTGTATGGATTATATTCCCAAACTTCTTTTATTCTATGAGTAGTGGTATCACCCTTTGTTTTAGAGCTAGCTATTGCATGTTTAGGTCCTTTATAACCTGCTTTTTTCATTGCCTTTCTTCGTTTGTCTCCCGCTTTCATATGTTGTTGAATTGATTCACGAAAAGGTTTTCCTGTGGTACGATTAATTACTTTTTTATTTTTACCAAGAGCTTTTACAATCGCTCCCATACCTTTAGTTATTATTGTCATTATACTACCTCGCTTAACCTCTCTGATACACCAAACATCTCTTGAGCGCCAGATAAACCTTGCGTCTCTTCTGATATTTGTCCACCTTGTTCTAAATTTTTCATAATATTCTCCATAACTTCTGCGCCTTTGTCAATGTCTCCATCGCCTGCACCTCTTACAGCATCCGCTGTAAATACAAATTCATTTTTACTTAATCTTGCTGGAACGTCATCAGCTTTTTCTTCTCCACCTAATGGTACAAATCCACCATCGTTTCTATAATCTTTTTCCATGCCGCCTAGATCCATTAAGCCACCTTCTTGAGCCATCATTCTTCCACCCATCATAGGATTTCCTCTCATCATAGGTCTATTCATCATAGGATTCATTCCTCTCATCCTAGGATTCATTCCTCCAGGCATTCCTGCCATTCGATTTGGTTGTGGTGCTGGCATTGGATTTGGTCGTTGAGGGGGTGCTGCCGGCATTTGAGGTGGTGCTGGTGGTACTTGTCCTGTTGTTATTGGAGGATGACCTGTTTGTCCACCTGCGTCATACCCAATTCTTCCGCCTTGAGCTGCATAGTATTGACCTACACTTCCTTTACGATTAAGATCAGCTTGTTTCATGACATCGGTAATGCCACCTAGTTTATCTTGAGTCGTAGTCATCATTGCATCTTCCATGGTATACTCTGATGGAATTGATTGACCTCCAGCGTACATTCCTGCTCTAGCTTGGGCAATAAATTCTTCAAAAGACATTGGTGTCAGTCCCATTTCTTTCATTTCAAAAACATATTTGTCATATTCTTCTCTTAATAGAGGATCTCCTCCATTACTTAATCCGATTCTTCCGCCATCTTTAATTCCCAAATATCTAAATCTAGCAGGGTCCAAAGTTCCAGCCATGGCACCTGCTTTAATTCTCATAAGCTCATCTCTATATTTATTTTTTGCTGCATCGTAATCGAAACGTTCATCATCATCATCATCATCGTCATCACCCATGAAGAATGGTAATGCTGAAGCTCCCCATATTCCAAGTTTCGCTAGACTAAGATCTCCATATGTATCGTCTTTTAATTTTTTTCTAACTAAACCAGCAAGCGCTCCTTCTTCACCAAACCAACCTCCGAGTGTTTGTCCAAAACCTGTTCCTTGTAGACCTTTAAAAGGGCCCATACCAGCAAGTCCAAAACCACCTGCTATCAACGCCGCCTTACCTACATCACTTCCTAAAACTTTCTTCGCAGCTCTTCCTATTTTACTAAATATACTTCCTAAACCGTAAGCTCTTCTTCCTGTTGAGCTATCCATGATACCACCATAAGCTGCAGGAATTCTTCCACCGTCCGCCCATGATGTCAGGCCCATGGTTCGTGGGTCTACGTTAAATTTTTCTCCCCATGCTAAGTTTGCTGCTGTTGGATCTGTCCCCACATAATAATCAAAAGGAGAACTTGCACCAGTCGTAAGGGATGCTTGAAATGCTGAAGGAGTGTCTTCTACTACTTCAGTAACTGAAGTTCCGCCTCCACCTTGAGGAGATCCTCCAGGAACATAGCCTGGATAATAAATGGGTCCTTCTCCACCGGGTTTGTCGTGGTAGCCATATTTTGTATTTCCAAATTCATCTTCTATAGGGTCTCCATCTTCATCTCTTAGAACAAATCTTTCTCCAAGTCCACCAACATTACCTGCATGTTTTACTCCAGGTTTACCTATACCTTCTAAAAATTCTCCATAGCCTGGAACTTGTGTCAACATATTGTATTGATCATAAGGTATTTTATCTAAATCTTTCCATTTATCCAAGGAAATTCCAGAAAGATCCTGATCCTCTACTAAATCTTTTAACTCTTGTGGTAGGCTATTCCACAGGTCCCATTTGGTAGGATCATTTTTTATACTCTCTAAATACTGGTATCCGTATGGCGTTTTAGGGGTCAGACCATATGCCCCTTTTGGGAGCCAATGGCCCATAGTAGGTTTAATGTTTCTTATCTGGGCTAGTTTCTTATTTCTTGCTGCAGTTTTTTTAATTTCCCATTTTCCTCTAGCGCTCGCTTTATATTGTTTAGCTCTTTCCTCTGCTGCGCGTTGCTCCGCTCCTTTTCCTTGAGTTTGTTGTTCTGTTCTATGTGTTTGTAAAGCTCGCTCTTGCCACGCTTTTTCACCACCTATTTCTTTAGCTGCCTCATAACTTTTACCAGCTGCTGCTGTTTTGTCATGCCCTCCTCTGTCGCTTCCTTTTTTAAATCCTAGTCTCATGATCCCACCATCATTTTTTTGAATTCTACTTCCATAGGTATCCGTCCAGTCTCTTGCGATTTCTGGTTCGTTAGCCCATAGGTATCTTCTTTGCTTTTCTGATTGAAAAGGCATTAGCTTCTTCCTCTTAAAGTCTCGATTCCTATTTGTTCTTCTCTGAAGTCCTCAACTGGTCTTCCCATGTTTGGCAGACCCCTTGGACGCAATGGTTCTTGTGGTGGTCTAATTTCTTGTGGAGGAGATAGTGGTTTTCTAAATGAACTGGTTGCTCGTTGTATAGCTTCGTCTTTTGATAATCCAAATACCTGCATTAACATGTATACCTTTTCCATAAGTGCCGATTCATCAGTTTCACCCATACTTGAATAGGCCTCAGTTGCTGGAGATGAGTGTGGGCTACCATATCGATACCCAATCCTTCCACCATACTCTGCACCCATTCTATTTGGTGTAGGCATTTGTTGTTCCATGTTTCGTGGTCCAAGGCCCGCGATTCCTTGTGCTCCTGGTTGTGGTCCTTGTGGTCCTGGTCCTTGTCCTTCGTCAGCTTGCATTTGCTGTAGGATTTGTTTCCAAACACCACTTTGGAAAAATTGTTCAAAGTTTTGAAACTGACCTTGTTGTTCAGGACTTAGAGCTTCCCATATTTGTTGAGCAATCATCATTTCTTGTTGGTGTTGCTGAGAAGGTTGTGGCCCTTCGTTTCCTGTATATTTAATAGAAGGAGCGCCTGTTTCTAATTGTTCTGAAATATTAATATCTGTTATAGCCATATTTATCCGTGTGTTTAAGGTTAAAGAGCAGGTATTTCTCCTGGTGATTTTATACTACTTTGTTTTTGAAAATAAATCAAGGGGTGGCATGATGACTCTTACATCTCTTCGCACATCCTCCTCTGGAATATTAGCCGCTTTTAAAGCCGCTTCATCCTTATATTTTTCTCCCGTTTTCTTATTAGAAATAGTCGTGATTATTTCTTTGGGTTCTAGTACTTGCATTATGTTGTTACCTCTTTTTTAATGTTTAGATAGCTAACCCCAAAATCAAATGAGTCTGCGCTACCTGCTTTAATGGTAAGGGTCGTACCCCCTACTACTATTAGCGGTTGGGTTAATAATTCCTTTGTAGTGTTTGCATCTAAAGCTGCTGATTTAATTGCAGTAAAAGCATTATTAGTAACGGTTACACTGGGAGTACCAGCTGATGTTACTAAAATAGATCTGATAATATAGGTTTCACTGACTAAAGGATACCCTGCACCAAAAGGATTAAGTTCCCCATTGGTAGTATCGTTATCTATTCCTACAAAGTCGTATTGGTTTATTACTGCCATTAAATGTACCTGCTTCTTCCTGGAAGGGGTCTGTCGATTAATCCACCATGAGCTTTCCAAGGACCGTAACTACCTTTTCCTGGATCAGAAAATCCACCTCTATTACTACCTCTTTGGCCGCCGCCACCTGAAGGTGGATCTGCTGAATGCGGTGGAGCAGGTGATATATATTTCTTTTTAGGTGGTGGTGTTTGTATAATGTCTGCGCCGCCACCTCTTGGTGGTGTTACATAAGTTTTTTTAGGTGGAGTATAAGTTGTTAAATGCTCCGGCATACCTATTGCTCGTTTTTGTATATTACGCTGTGTTGGTCGTTTTAGTTTTTCTCGTCTTACTTTTTCAAAAAAATCTGTAGCTGATCGGTGAAATTGTTTAGTTGTATTCATTGGAGTTAAATGTTCAGGCATTCCATATTTTATTAGTTTTCTATTATACCAATTTTGATAATCATCTAATGATTCTGGAATATTAAATTCCGCCCAATCCCAGTCTCCGGGTATAGTTTGAGCTTCAGCTGCTCTAGTTACCATTTCCTCTATTGTAGGGTAAGGGATTGCTCCTCCAAATCTATTATATGCAGCTTGAATAATTCCTTGATATTTTGGATCATCAAACATAGTGTGTCTAAATTCATGAGCGATGGTAGAGGCTATTTCTTTATTAATGTTTCCTTGTTTCGTTTGTTCAGCACCAGGTCCAACAGCCATTTTTAATTTATCAAGGTCTCTAACATAAACTTTATTAGGATCATAGGGAGTTATCTCAGGCACAAAAGTGTATCCATAATCCGTGCTTTGATCATATTTTTTTTCTAATTCAGTTGGTCTGTCTCCCAATGTTATTGCATCTCTTAATAATGGATCCTGCGCATAAGTTCTTATGTTACTAAGATCATACTCAGAAAAAGTTGGATCATTTAATATGTTTGGACTCATAGCTAATTTAGCTGGCGAATCATCCCACCACCATGGTGGATTCTCTTCTCTTAGTGCTCCAAGTGTATCTAAATATGTATTAGCCATTATTCCATAAAGAAGGCTTTAGCTTCTATCTCCTGTTTTAATTCTTCTTGAAAGGTAGTGTTTAATTTTTCCAGCACAGCATCTAAATCTCTTACTAAAGAGTGTGCTACGTCAGCTTGATACTCATCGCTTGCCCGGGTTAATGATTGTACTATCTTGGCCATAAACTTAATAGTCCTCCATCAAAATAACTGGCTCTTCCACCTCTAACGAAGGGAGTTCCAGCCACATCCCCACCTGTAGGGGATTGTCCTTTTCCTAATCCACTAGGTGTATCAGGTCCAACATTACCTTGAGAAGGATGGAATGTTGTAACTGGTTTTTTAGCTGCTAGTTCTTCCTTTGCTTCCCCTCGTCGAATTTTTTGTTGCATGAGTTGTTTTCTTCGATTCATATTCAAAATCCTTAAGTTCTTTCGATTTTCAACGTCATATAGATTTTGAGGTTTATTCATTAGTCTATTATATAGTGGTGTGCCTGCCCCAAGAAATCTATTCCATGCAGCTGATAAAGGATCTTCCATATCAATTGCATTTAAAATACCTGACAACTTAGTTCCTTCTAAAGACGCAGGAACTCCAAGTGTATAAAGGAGGTTATCCCATTTATTATTGACTGCATACTTATCTGGATCTTCGCTATATTTGTGAAAAGCTTGGGGAATATCATAAAAAGGACTTGCACCTAATGCCATAAATGGCGCTGCTAGTTCAAAAGCACCTGCTGCCAAGTTTCCATGGTCTTGAGCTAGTTCCTTAGATTTTTGTTGAGTTAAATCTTTTGATGCCCATTGATGATATTCTGGAGTGGTTGTCCATGGAGGATTCTTTGATATTAAAGCATCTCCCCAATTTGCCATATGTTGACTAGGTATATCAAACAAACGTTCTCCAATTTTTGCCATTATCTTCTTCCTCCTGCATGTACATCTAACCTAAACGTTCCTAATTTCCAATTAGAATCTATCGCCGTGTTGGATATTTTTACTGCAACCGATCTTCCTCTTGCCCTGCACGATTGATAGTTGGTACTGGAAGTAATAGTAAAAGGTCCGAGTGTAGAGCTCGCTGCCGTTTGATTAGGAAAATTTCTTAAGTCTAATTCAACTATTGTATTTCCAGCTTGAGTTATAAAGTCAGGTAAAAATCTGCTCACCCTCATTATATATTCTCCATCTCCTCTAAATGTAATTCCTCGTTTTTCATCTTGAGTAATATCAAAATCTCCTGAAAGAATATTAGCTGCAATGGCAGTAGTAGTTCCTCCCTTAATTTGATTCACTCCTTTTTCATGTTCATAGTAAGTTGAAATTCCATCTGTATTTCCTACAGTATCACAGGTATCTGTACCTGCATCATATGATGTAGCATGAGGTAAACCAAAAACAGCTGAGTCCACCCAAGCA
>Ga0209757_10000432_pt1 | contig 10119 bp, 15 predicted proteins | sample ETNvirome_6_1000_FD_185472 | JGI IMG/M metagenome (GOLD analysis project Ga0209757, IMG submission 185472) | Marine viral communities from the Pacific Ocean - ETNP_6_1000 (SPAdes) (version 2) | ecosystem: Environmental > Aquatic > Marine > Oceanic | place: Pacific Ocean | collected 2013-06-19 | reverse complement strand
GTTTATCACTGCCATCATTGCGGAGTGGAGGGGTTAATTAACACTATGGCAAGACCTGTTAGTAGAAGATTAAATGGCAATGGCTCGAAGCCAATAAAGCCAATTAAAATAAGCGAATCTTCTGCCAGTGACAGGTCAATCCAATGGTTAGTGGAAAGAGGAATTAGTTTGGAAACGGCAGAAAACGCAGGTTGCTTGCTGCTGGAAAAAAATAATAAACCAGTCATAGGTTTTACTTACTCCTCAGAGGATTCACTCGAAGAATACGAAGCAATAAAGTGGCGATCAGCCAATGGCAGTAAGGATTTTTGGTGGGATAACAACGCAACAAGGTTGTGGGGAAGGCAGGTTTACAACGACTCCTTATCCACGATAGAAGATACGATAGTAATTACCGAAGGCGAAATGGATCAAATGGCAATCAAAGAAGCCTTCAAGGATTTTGCCAATATTGATGTTTATTCAGTTCCCAATGGAGCACCCTCTAAGATTACCAATAACAAGATAGACCCAAGCGAAGATGGAAGATTCAAGTATGTGTGGGAGGAGAGGGAAAAGTTCGAGAACGTAAAAAAGATTATTCTTGCAACTGATTCTGACACAGCAGGCGATGTGCTAGCGGATGAATTATCTAGGAGGTTGAACAGAGCGAGGTGTTATAGGGTTGACTACAAGGGAAGTAAGGATGCCAACGATTTACTTTTAAACACGGATGCAGAAACCCTTAGAAAACAAGTAGTTAATGCTGATCCTATCCCTTTGCATGGCTTGAATAACATTGAATTCTATGCCGATGAGTTCCAATCCCTTTACGAGCAGGGCAAACCCAGTGGAGTTTCAACTGGAATTGCGTCAGTAGATAAACTTTTCAATTTGCAAACTGGGTACTTAAATATTATCACTGGGTATCCTGGAGATGGGAAATCAGCTTTCATAGACCAGTTAGTAGTAAATGTCGGTAAAGATTATGGGTGGAAAACCTGCTTTTGTAGCTTCGAAAAACCTCCCTCTCTCCACGCAGTTCAATTAAGTCAGGTCTTAACAGGCAAACCATTTTTTGAGGGGTTCAATGTCAGAATGACACAGGAAGAAAAGGATTTTGCGGAAGGGTGGATAAATGAACACATCCTTTTCCAAGACTATTCGGATGCAGGACTTCCCACGATAGAGGCAATTTTAGAGAAAGGTGCGTCTGCGGTAATGCGTTACGGAATCCGAGTTTTAGTGATAGACCCATTTAATTTCATTCATACAGAAACAAAGTATGCTTTGGAAACGGACATGGTTTCGGATATGCTGACTAAAGTGCAATTATTTTGCAAGCAACACGATGTTTTGTGCTTTTTTGTGGCTCATCCGACCAAGCCTGCGGAAAGGGGAAAGAAAGCTGTAGTCACAGGAGTTGACATAGCAAAGTCTATGCACTGGTTTTCAAAAGCTGACTTAGGCTTGACAGTTTATAGGGGAGAGGATAGTGTGGAATTGCACGTTTGGAAGAGCAGGTGGCAATGGTTGGCTCGCATAGGTAGCACTTCTCTTAAATTTAACCCTACAAATGGGAGATATGAAGAAGCGGAAGAAGTTGAAGATGACTTTGATTGGGAGTTCTAAGGTTCATGTAAACGACATAGGAACACCCAACCTCCATGTCAATCACTTAGTTGGCATAGTTAAGTTTAAGAACACCAATGTAGGTCGAGCAGTTGTTTACGACCAACATCTTATAGATGTTCTTTATCTGGAAAACTATCTCGATGAGAGAGAGCATAATGCTTGCGACAAATACTTAGGGTTAATAGTAAGGGGAACCCATATGTCAAACCCCTCGTTTGGTGAAAGATTAAATACTGGTAAATATTATATGGCTCCAGTGCCACGATCTTGCATCCTCATTAGAGTACAAAGACATTTAAGGGAATTGTGTGGTTCAGAAAAAGAGAGTCGTTTTTGGCGATTGATGGCAACCAACACAAGAAGAGTAGATGAAAACGATGTAGGGGTAATGAAGGAATGTGCCGATGCACTAACCTCTTACTTTTATATCAGCCAGGAGTCTCCTGTTTCTTTGTTTCAGCAAGCTTTGATAAACCCAATTTAGAATCCTCAGGCTTCACTGATAAAATCGCCTTCAATCCTTGCAAAGAAGGTGGGTCGGTTGGCTCTTCTTTCTTTATTGCAGGAATTTCGGTAGACACTCCTAGCCTTTCAGCTTCTTTGTGAATCAAGTAAATAATCTCACTGTTCCTTGATCTAGGTGGCATTTCTGCTTTTCTTATATCTTCTAATAGGTCATTAGTCGCTGTTGAGCATCTAATGAATATTGTCTTTTCTTCCTTCATCTCTTGGGTCTCCATATATAATTTCTGGACTATCTACAACTTCTCCGACAGCCACACTTTCTCGCCCTATTTGCCAATATTTGTTTAGTTCCAGACTTTCAATGGCATGAGCGAGATAATGTTCATTAGCTTGCAATAGAGGAGAGTCTAGTAAAGTGATAGCAAAAGCCATCGCATCTACTTCATCATCAAAAAGCCAAACATAGTGCTTCCAATCCATATGAATTTTATAACTTCTAGGATTTTCTGGCTCAGGGTTTATCATTTCAAAGGTGTGTCGTATCACTGCAAACATAAATATTCCTCTAATAAGGTCTTTCTATTCTATAACAAAGTGCTATCAAAGTGAATGCTGATGTTTCACATGAAACACCTATAGCTGTATTGGAAATACTACTGGTGGAGGAATACAGCCGTTGGGCTGGAAGAAATATTTACTGGTATATGATATTTAGGGCGTTGCAGAGGATTTGGGGTCTTAATTTCAGATAAAAAAGCTCGAAATCACCTGGAACAGCTCGTTGACAGCTCGACTATCTCGCTAGAATCTAGGGCGACTATCTCGCTAGATTTTTTTTATTGGCTGTGGAAAGATGAATGCAGGATTTAGTTCGTAGCCAAAAAAAAAGAGGCAGTTCCGAAGAACCACCTCTAGTTTTAATCTAACTTAATTAGATTGGAGGTAACACCATAAAGCTTGATGTTGCCAAAGAATATAGTGCATAAGATAGCAGAACGCAAGAGTTATTCACACTTTATCCACAGGCATTCAAAAATACCCAGTAAATATGGCATACCAGTAAATATTATATCTGGGGGTGCTGTTGCCTGGAGTTTTATATCGCTAACATTTCCTTAAATTTAGGCAAAAAAAAAGTAGGCACTACCGAAGTAGTACCTACTAATTTTTATTTTTTATGCCTCTCTCTCCTGTAATAAATCCAACCTCAACTCAAGCTTTTTAAGCTTTAAGTGAAAACGAACCCTTCTCTGAGGTGTGACTCTAGCAACAAACCCTCTATAGTTATAGAGCATCCAATCGCCATCTTCATTGACGTAACTTATATCTTCCTCAGGATAATCATAAGACATATCTCGGTCTCGTTCATAACACTTGTAAATATAAGTTGCTCTTTGAAAGTGCATCGGTTTACCCATTAAACACCTCCTTGTTCACATTCATCACAACAATATCCATCTTCCTCTTGTTCTGTATCAATATTTTCAAATCCGAAAACAGGATATCTATTTACAAATCTTCCACTTCCAAAAGATGTGTCTTGCCTACAGTGAACACATAAATTTCCAATATCTATTAGTTCACTCACTAGACACCTCCATTATTGAATCAGAATTTATCTGTCTAGTTTCGACATCATAAAGCTGTCCTTTTTTATCTAAATTTAAATCAGAAAGAGCATTTTCAATTTCATCTCTATCTTCAATATCATTTAGTTTTACTTTTACATAGTAGTAGTTAGTCCTTGCTACTTCTATCTCATAAGTTTTTGGTTCACTCATTAGACACCTCCTTGTCCAAATCTCCTGTTGGATATTTAAAACCGACATCTTCTAGTTTCTTTGTCATGCCGACAAGTAATTCACGATCAGAGTCGGTAATGTCGTCATACACATAGGCTGTACTTTTGATAGCACTACTAATCAACCTTAGTAAAAGTTCCTTCTCAACCATACTGATTTGCATAAACATATTGAGTTCAAAGCATTCGTCTAACAATAGTTGGAATTTGGGTTGAAGGTTATCTTCATAATCAGATTCGTCAGCTAACCTATTCGATAGTTCTATAACTATTTCACTAAGTTTCATCTGACACCTCCTCAACAATTTCTCCACTATTGAGACTGCCTTTAAAACGCAGGCATCTAAGTTCGCTCTTTTCCCTATCAGGATAAAGCACATCTAAATTTCTTTGGTTGATTTTCAATAGCTGATTAAAAGTTTTAACCAGTACAAAATCTTCCTCAGAAATTACTTTTCTAGGAGACCTTTCAATCTTTGTGTAAATCTTGTTACAGATTTCCATTAGGGATTTAACAGACTCCTCTAATAATTCTCTACTCATAATTTTCCTCCAATTTTAAGTAAGATTATTAAACAAACTGATTTCGACCCTTTTAGGTCTCGTCAGGGGAAAACACTCATTTTCCCTATCAATTTGCTAATTTAGGCTCCATAGAGCCGATTTAAGAGCATTACTGAGGGAAAGTGATACTAGGATATACCCCTAAATCACTCGCCCTCAGTCGCTCTCGGTTAGTAGAGTCCTGCAGTATCAACGTACACAACTTCCCCAAAAGGAAGTTCCTCCGCATAACTGCTTTCCTCAGTAACGCACCAGACCACAGGCACACAAGGCTCAACTTCTGCATCTACTGTTCCCCATCCATCGGTAAAGTAAACAAAAGCTTGTACCTCTTCAACATCTTCTGAGTAGTCATTGAAAAGGTTGAAGGGAGGATCAAACCATGTTCCCCCTCCACCTCTGACTTTCAGATTAAGTTCCTCTCCTTGATCTAACTCGTATATGTCCCACCACTCGCCCTGCTCATTTTTGATAACAGTCGTATCACAATAGCAGACTCGGATTTTTTCTAATCCACAGTCCTCAGCCATTGCTTGTATTTCGGTAGCAAACATATTGAGTTCAAATTGAGAGACACTTCCAGAAGTATCAATCGCTATTGCTAACTCGCCTCCATGTGGAGCCTTAGTTTTGCTTGGTAAGTGAATGCCTCTCCAAGAATGTCGTCTGTTTGGTCTAGACCAAGTATTATCATCGGCAAGAGTAGATTGTAAAAAGTCGTTGAGTTGATCTTTCCAATCAACATGAACTTCTTTTAACTGTTCCACTCTCTGACTCACTGAGGAAGTTCCATCTGTACCCATAGCTTTTTCAAGCTTATCCGCAAGTGAAACTGCTCTTTGAATCTCGCCTTTGAGTTCAGTGATCTCAGAATCAGACAGAGGATTTCCCTCTTCGTCTTGAGCATCCCAAACCTCGCCAACAGCTTGAGGAAGAGAGTCCAAATCAATCTGCCCACACTTCTCCCCTGTAGGGGAAAAACATTTGCCAGTATTTGATATTTCCTCTGCTTCCTCTGACTGTTCGCCTGAGTTAGAGTCGCCCTCTTCCTCAGACTGTTCGCCTTGACCTTCGCCTATCTGATCTATGGCATCTTGTAGAGCCGCTTCGTCATTTATCAAAATTCGATAAATTTCCTCAGCAGATTTTTGATGATATTTCCTATCCCATAAACCACCCTTAGGCAATTCCATCCCAAGATCATAAATAAGGAATCCATTGATTGCGTAATCGCAAGAAAAATTCCAGACCTTAAAATGTCGTTTACCTCGTCTAAGTGGATGCTCATACACGACATGCAAGCTTTCATGCACCAAGACTCCCTGCAATTCATTCTCAGGAATCTCACTGACAAATTTTGAGGAGTAAAAAATTCTCCTCCCATCGGTTGCCATTGTGGAGCATCGAGCCTCACTAACCTCAACTAATTTCAAGTGCAGGAGCATAGAAGCCATGCCTACATGACCCTTCATTAGTTTAGATCGAGCCTTAATGATTTTATCTAGTTCAGTCATTTTTCGACCCTCCAAAAGCTTTATCAATAAAGCCTCCTTTAAGTCCTCCGACTGCACCAGTAAGATCATCGGCAACTTGCTTACGTTTAGCTTCTCCCATTTCTGTATTGTCCCTAAGGTTTTCTACAGAATTGATAGTCGCAAAGACACTTACAAGTTTTTGGTGTGCAGTGTTGATTGACTTGTCGTTACCCAAAATGTCAGCATTAATAGCAGGCAATACTTCTATAGCTTGTCTCAACTTATCGAAACTGCTCTTATTGAAGAACCCACTTTTCTGAGCACCTTTAGGGTTGTACTCCTTTAGCTTGGTAGCTAAATGATCGACCTGTTCCAACAATGCCTCAACAGTAGTCTTAAAGACACTCTTGATATTATTGTTGGCTCTTTTAACCGCATCATTTTCTATCCTCTTCCTGAGTTTTTCAGAGACATTCAATCGAATATCATCCCCAATCTGAGGAACGACAGTCATTTCAAATTCAAATCTGAATTTAGCTTTCAGTCTTTCCACAGTAGGATAATCCTCTTCCTTGAATGTTTCCCCTAAGTTCCCCTTCGCACCTGCAACCATGTCAGGATAATTGTCTAAGAAATGTTTTACTTCTTTAAAGTAATCAGTCTTAGCATTATCCACTTCTGATTGAAGTTGCTCCAAGTTGGTATTAGGGCAGAGTCGCCAACCACTAACAGTATGACCAAAATCATCTGTAGAGTTGTCGCTCCAAGCCACAGTTAAGGGATAGTAAAAACGATGTCTAAACTCATTTAGAATCCTGCGAAAATATTTATTCACATCAGTTCCAAATATATGTTTAGAAACCTGCAACAATTTAGCATTAGTAACTGAGTTATCCTCCGCTAAATTACTTCTTAATTCTTTATCCACTTTGAGTCCGCTAGGATGTTTCGCAGTAAGGCGAACCAACGTAGCATTCTCGGATAAAGTATTAGTTAAATTTTTATCCATAATAATCCTCCAATTAAATTAGATAAAATTCTGTTTCATACTTTCGTAATCATCAGTCGAGACACACATCTCGATACAGAAATAGATGAGAAATCTTCAGATTCGATGAGAAATCTTCAGGTTCTGAGGAAGAAAAGTCTCTGAGGAGGAGGAATTATATACTAGTAAATAATATTATCCCCCTCCTGCAAAAACTTCTAAGGATGCCTGTTTAGACTTCGAGTTCTTGATTCTCTACTTTAAATTCTGAGAACGTAGAGGTTTCAAGAAGTTCTGGTCTGGCATTGACGATTGACCTTACATAGAAGATCGAAAACTCAGGTGTTGGAAACTTCTTGATATAAGCAAGACTGTTTTCAAAATAATCTCCGACCTTAGAAGCAGAAGCTTCTTTTAGGACAGTGACTAAAGCAACAACAGTCGCATACATCAATCCACTTTCGTCTACCACCTCAACCTCCCTACCCTCAACAATATCATCAAGGCTAGGAACATCCTCCTTGAGAGAAACAAAAGACATAAATTCAATGGCTCCTGTTTCCCCTAAGTCTGTTTCAGAAAGCATCTGTAACAGTTCTTTAGGAGGGTTAGTTTTCAAGGTGTCACTCAACCTTGTCCATGATCTAGGCGATGGCTGAGGAGTGACTATCTTTGCATCAAAGACATTCAACCACTCAGGCTGATACTGGATAAATCCTAGTATGTCAGCATGAACGTTATTTTTGACCGCCCACGCTAACCAATCATTAGTGTCATGTTCAAAGTTGATTAAGGAACATCTACCGACAACATGAGAGGGCAATTTATTTGACCCTGCTCTATCTGAGGCTCTATTCCCTGCACAGACCATCTTCCAACCTTTAGGCATAAGATATTCGCCTAGTCTCTTCTCATAAATAAGCTGACCCACCACCGCTTGAACAGATGGATGTGCCTGAGCATATTCGTCAAAGAACAATAGACCCTCGCCTTGCACTGGCAAGTTACCTAAGAAGGCTCTCTTCTGACCGCCTGCATCATCAATATATGGGAGACCCCCTAGATCAACCGATTCATATAGAGACAATCTAAAATCAATAAAGCCGAATTGTTTTTTAGTCGGTTTTATATTGTCAGTCAGATTGCCTATACCATCTTTCAGTATTTCTTTCTTATCAGCTAGAATCTCAGCGAGTTCTTTAACCACTGCTGATTTACCGATACCAGTACCACCTAATAAGAAGGGAGTGTTCCCACCCTTTAGTACAGATTTCATAATCTGTAATGCTTGACTTGGTTTCATAATTATTTCCTCCAAAATTTATGTTTCAAGTTAGATTGCTAACAGGATAGTTAGCACCAATACTAGACCACTACGAAAGTATAAGGAACACTTTCGCAAGTTTATGTGATCTAGTTTCGCCTGAGTTTCACAGGCTCTTCAGTTGGTTTAAGACTTAAAGCAATTTGGGTTATCTTTAAGGTCTTTTAAAATTGATTTTTCAAACTCTATACTTTCATCAATAGCTTCAATTCTATCTTTAATTGTATAAGCTAAAGAATCTTTTTTAGCTTCCAAAAAAGCAATAAAAGAATGTAATGAGGGAATCATGTCGGAAGCCTCAAAACTACCAAGAACAAAATCATCATTGTCCTTGACTTCACTTCTCCATTTTTTTCCAAGATTTTGCGTATACTTTCTTTTTTCATAAATATCTAAATACATAATTATTTCCTCCAAAATTTTATGTTAGATAGCTAGCAGAATTGCTAGCACCAATACTGGATAATTGCTTATCCAGTTTCATAGCATCTCAGCTAATCATCAGTTGGTTTTTCTTGTGCCATTGTTAAACCCATAGCATCCAGAATCTGATAGTCAGTTAACTTATTAAATAAGCCTTCAAGAAAAGCCTTTCTCTCTTTTGCTTCAGCTACCATTTCATAGGTATAACTGCTGTTCTTTCTCAGCGTTCCATCTTTATTGACAGAAAGATAGGAGTTGGAAAAATCAGCAAGACCTCGAACCTTGCTCAAATTCATATCAACATTTGAGATAAGTTCTTCAACCTCTTCTTTGGTTAATTTCATATTCTTCTCCTTATTAATTACCAAGACTAGACCGCCTTCCTAGTTTTGTCAGACGTTTTCGGTCTTATGGAAGGTAAGCTTGAAAAAGCTATGGGTGCATCTGCACCCACGATCTAGTTTCGCCTGAGTTTCACAGGCTCTTCAGTTGGTTTCAGTCTTAAAGATAAATGCTTAATTGCTCATGTAAAGTCTCGTTTAAGCCAACCTTCAAATAACTCTAAGTGTTTTCTTATTTTGTATAAAGTTCCTTTTACGCTGTCATAATTTATATGCTCTTCCCAAGACTCCCAAGTAGTCTTATTGCAACCTTCACACACACTAGAATTATTGTTTAGTGTAGACCTAACTTCTAGAAGTAGTTCTTCAGCTTGAGCCAATAAAGCAATGTTGTTTTCTAAGGTTTCTTTATTTAAGTTATGTGGTTTTACCATGTTTCCTCCATATTTAATTACCAAGACTAGACCACTTTATGTGATCTAGTTTCGTCTGAATTTCACAGACTCTTCAGTTGGTTAAGCTACATACTCCCAAGTGGTTTCGCCCTCCTTTAGAGAGTCCGCTACCAAATTAGAAGTAAAGCACTGCCTTATTTTATTCAGAATGTGGAACTGATTCGAGTTGTAATAATTATCAACCTCACGAGATTGATACTCAAGACAACCACACATCATTACCAGTTCAGACAAACTTAAATCAGCATCTTTATTGTCTCTAGTTGCTGTTACAACATCGGCACAATAATTACTCCTGGCAATTTCTGTTAGAGCCATTAATTCTGACTCTTCTCCATACCTTGCTCTGATACTTTCACAGTTCGCCCAAGCCAAAAAGAAAGCAACCGCTATGGGTTGGCTCTCAAACGCTAAGGTGTTGAGGTCTATCTCTTTGTCAGTAGATGGATTACTCCAAGAACCACTGTCGTATTTCTCATGCTTGTAATAACCTTTGACCAGTTCAGCGATATGGTTTTCATTTACTAAAAATGCACTCATAAAAATCCTCCAATTTAAATGCAAGTTAAACATCTGAGTTTCATGCTTTCGCAATCATCAGTGCGGACACACATCCGCAGACTCGGAGGAGAGTCCTCTTAGTTTCAATTTGGCACGCTAGCAAACAGC
>Ga0209757_10000431_pt1 | contig 10131 bp, 16 predicted proteins | sample ETNvirome_6_1000_FD_185472 | JGI IMG/M metagenome (GOLD analysis project Ga0209757, IMG submission 185472) | Marine viral communities from the Pacific Ocean - ETNP_6_1000 (SPAdes) (version 2) | ecosystem: Environmental > Aquatic > Marine > Oceanic | place: Pacific Ocean | collected 2013-06-19 | reverse complement strand
ATCCTCACTAAGTGGAGAAAACGGGGGCGTTACAGAGACTATCTCTGCCGGTACTCTTGCAGATGTGGGGCGTTTTGATGACTCTGAGAACTGGGTAAGCACCTCCTCAAACTGGATCCAGTCTGGCGGTCATAATGGGAAACCGACCTATACACAAACTAACTATTCAAAATATGATCAGGCTTTGGTTGACGTAATCTTCTACGCAACGGTCTCTGATTACTCAACCCTTGCTTATGAATCAACTAACTGGTGGTGCTGTGCGGTTGCTCCTTCTGATCTAGGCGCACTGCCAACTCATTTTCTGCTAGATGACACGAGCGGGGGAGTCGGTCCAAATTTAGATTACTACATTCCAAGAGGAACAAATATAATCATAGTTAATGGAGCGAAAACAACCAGCACAACGCTAGACGGGGCAACATTCACACCGACCTACTTCTCCGCTATGGCGGTTCCTGATGGCGACTCGCTTGATAGGGATTGGTCAGGCAACTCAGATTTCGATTTGGCCACACGCACAATAGACTTTGAGTGTATAGCAGACACGCAATCTTATCCGCAACAAGGCGTAGATTGGTATAAGCAAACGCAAACTTGGCGGGAAATTCCTACGGGGTACTAATGGCTGATAAATTAAAAGATAATTACAAAGGTCACGGTTCAATGAAGGCTGTAACGGATCAATGGAATGCCGTGTTCAAAGCATTAAATGAGGCGAGCGTTCAAATGCCTGGAGGGTACAAGGGAGAAATTCCCACGTTTTCGATTCAGGATGGCGCACTTATTTTAGATATGAAGGACGCACAAGTGTTTTCGCCGACCAATGTCAAGTGGAATCTACTGGATGCAGCAACCCAGGCAAACCCCGCAGCATCCGACAGCGTGGCCTTCGATAGTTATAGCCTTTCTGTTGTCAACGGATACTTAACCATCAACGTTACGGTGTCGGCGGTATGATAGGCGAGGGTTACGGCTATATGAAAGGGCTTGCAGAAACTACGCTAATGGCTCAAGTGGCTATTGCGAGCGCACGACTTGAGGGAATGACGCAAAAGGGCGATATTGAAGGGGCAGAAGATAGCCTGACTATTGTGTTTGAATAACTCCCTGTATCATACTAGACTATAAAAGCAAGATGTTTTAAATTATATATTCAACGGAGGAAAAACAATGTTAACAAATGGCGAGGGAAGACAGGTAACGGCGACTACTACAAGTACGCTGATTACGTTTGATAAAACGGGTGCGAACTCTTTAAGCGTAGATGTTGAGGAGGCAGAGGCTGTATTTTGCCTTGTTAACATTTCAACAGAGGACTTTGACACGGCATACGCTGCAGGGAAAGCCATTAAGGTGCGTCAGGGGATTCCAGTGGCCTTCTACGGTGACCGCACATCAAACATCAAGAGTGTTGTATATCGAACCGCGTCAAGCACTTCAGACGTCAACCTCGCTGCATATTAATCAATCTAACTGGAGGGCTTTATCATGGGCTTAAAAGCGATTGGTTATGCACAAACAATTATAGGATATATAGGCGGGTTATTTTCTCCTGCCTCCCTTAACCCGCGTCAATGGCTATTCTCACAAACAGAGCCTGACGAGGTGGACGACAAGAGCACCAACCTAATTGATGCTAATTACGTTGGGAGTCCCGCTACGGTGTGGGATGGAGTGGCCGGCATATTGGTGACTGAGCTGGTTGGCTCTGAAACAGTTGTGTCATCCGGCGGAACTTCAACCCCATCCATCTCGGCGGGTCAAATTGACTTCACATCTGGAACGTGCTGGGACTTAGTGCTGTCCAATGGCTCTGTATACCCCCTTCAAGAGGAATCCGGCAGTAGTGTGTATGACACGGTGAACGGATACACAGGGACGATAAACGGCGGCACGGTCTCTGTTATCAGAGCAGGAACCCAAGACGTGTCTCACCCCTTCGCTTTTGATGGTGGGTCTAAGGTTATTGCTTTTGATGGGGCAAGTAGCATATTGCAGTCACCCGCCGAATGCAACGCCATCCATCAGACAGGTATATACGACATTACTATGACATGCGTATTTGATGACATCACCTCCGTGGAGTTAGGCGGCACAGCATTCCCCCCAAACCCGATCACCGCTAACGGCATTCGCATAGGGCTTGATTCGGGAAGTTTGGTTTTTGTGTTAATCTACGATGCAACCGGAACAAGAGCCCTGACTCATTCAGGAGGGCCAGCAATAACAACCGGACTGCATACAATACGGGTTTGGAGTACGGACGGGGTAACAAGCAACATTCAGATTGACAACGACACACCAGACACAGCTACGTTTGATCACACGCCGTCAAACTCAAACACAGCAACTGTTGATTATGTATTAGGAGCAACAGCAGGAGGGGGCGCGTATCATCTATCTCACATATCCGCAGATGGGTTCTTTGAATATAGTGGTGCTAGCTCCTACGGGACGACTGCGCCTGACTTATCTGGAAACGGCAATGATGGAGTTCTAACCGATGCGGATATCGTCTATTACCCCGCCTTAGCTGACGGGACAGACGATGTTGCAGGGCTTGGGATACGGAATAAAGGTGGGTATATTCACAATAACGGCTCCTTTGATATCCAGCAGGATGTGATTACAAGATCAGCGGCTGTCTTTGCAACTGTCCATCACGCCACTGTGGTTGACGGCTCTGGCGTTACGGGATACCCCTTCAGATTAAGGAGCGGCCTCTCATTCACCAGCTCGGTAGCGGTAGCGTCCGCCGTATCACTGTCAGACACGGCGGTGGTTGATAAGTACTTCCACATAGGAACGACATCTGCTGGGAAAATTGAGCTAGTTTGCAGGAACGGCACAGCCTACTCTGTAACCTCCCCTGCAAGCTATGACGATGGGGCTTTCTATTGCGTAGAGGGTCGATTCATTTCACCCACAAATCATGAGCTATGGATTGGCACTACATGGAATAACTTAGCCAAGGTTGCTGAAAATACATCAGATAGCACCACGTTCTTTACACCCACGAATACATCTGTAGGAGCTAACATCACCACTACGCCTGTTCAGCTTTTCACGGGCAACATGACTGAAGCCTCCGTGTATAGCGATGCAGGAACCACCATAGGAAGCTCCTACACATTCATTGAGAGCGGGGGCTCCACTATTTACGACGTGTCAGGTAATGCCAATCATTTAACCTTAACTGGGACCACCTCGACATTCTGGGCCGCAACAACAACCACTGGGCCTCACTGGACAGTTACTAACGGATACTCAGGAGAGGGAGTGTTTAACGGCATCACCTCTAGGGTGACGGGCCTAACCCCTAGTGCTGGCGGAACCTTGAGCATGGACGCATGGATGGTCTGCGGGCCCAGTTGTAATGATGACCCCGTCTACCACTCAGGGCAGGCGTCCGAGGACGCTTGGGGAGTGTTTATGGTTGGTGGATCGGGCAAGGTTCATATCGAGATGGGGGATGGTGGGAACTATTACAAAACCGGAACCTCGCTATACAGCAAAGGAAACCTTGTTCATGTCGTAGTTACATGGGATGGGTCGTCTGTGGCGAAATGCTACATTGATGGAGTGGATTCAGCTCTTAGTGTAGGAGGCGGCGCCCCTTACGACCCGTCAGGAATGACCACTGCTCGAATAGGTAGAGCCACGGAAATCGGAATAACCTATTTTGACGGGGAAATATACAGGGTGCGAAACTGGGATGAGGTTCTCGATCAAACGCGAGTTACTGCATTGTTCAGCGGAGGCATTGAAGCCGACGACACAACAGGGCTGGTGGATGACTTCAGATTCTCAGAGGAAAACATCTCAGGAACAACCATCTCTAACAATTCAACGAATGCTGACGGAACGCTTACTAATATAGAGGTGATTAGCTATCCTGCACTAGCTGACGTATCGGATGATGTTGTTGGGCTTGGGCTACTAACACCCGCAACAGCTGTAGCTGGCCTGCTGGACAGCGACCTCTTCTACACGAACGGATCCGCAAACCTTGTGGATTGGTCTGACATTCTGGCGTGGTCGTCTTATTCTGACGATTATACATGGCTTAAATTTGCTGAGGTGGGTGGTCGTTGCTACCTATCAGACAGCATCATCATCGATATTGCGGCGGACGCATCCGCTCATAGTTCGATGGTGTCATGGAAAGGAGGTGCAGGGTGTGGAGAAGACACAGCTCCCTTTTGATGCTCTTAGAGACGGCAATGGGGATTTCATCTTAGACGGCAATGGGGATTACATACTAAACTGAGACGGGTATATTATATTCACAGCACCATAAATTAAAAGGCTAACAGCCTCACCTCATCACTAATAGATGGCGCAGACAGTTAATTAACGACAACGGAGATTTGAAAATGGGACAACTCACACAGACGACAGCAGAGCTTCAGGTTATTTTAGACAATGACCCAAATACAGTTATCACAGTGAAGCAGGCGAGCGACTTTGGGACTATTGACAGCACAAAGATTTATGTCATTGACGGAATCATTGATATGGGGGCGACATCCATTGAGGTTCCTTCGGGTGGCATCTCCATTCAGGGGTTCACATATGACGTGTCTCAGCTCGTTAGCTCAAGTTCTAGTTATACAATGTTCACCTCTCCGGTGGGTGGATCTGGGAATATCCATCTTAGCAATGTGGCCTTAGAAGCCTCCGGCGCATCCTCTGAGGTGTTCGACCTAGTAAGCGATACGGGCCTTGATGCCATCGAAATGAACATGGTCAACTTCATCGACTGCACATCTCTAGGAACTATCGATAATTATAGGCAGGGATTAGAGGACGGCACAGGCAGATTTGGAGGTACACCAGAGTTAACCTTGAAAGGAGATTGGGCGGGTGGATGGTTTATTGACACGTCCATTGTGAGAAGCCTTAATGACTGGAGTGGCAACCTGTACACAGCGGGGGCGGGGTTCGCTATGTCATCACGCTTCAGAAGCAACCAGAATATTGACCTTCCAGCATCTGCTTCGTTCTTTGACTTCTCAAGTTCAAACTTCGCAAATCCCTCAACCCTACAAATACAGGGTTGCATTATAACGAGAGAAGGGGTGTTTGACATAGAGGACGCAAACCTAACACCGAACATCGAGGCAAGCAATCTCAGTTGTGACTGGAGCGGGAACAACGGCATCGGGAACACGTTTATTGGAGGAGCCACGCACGTAACAAGCGAGGCTGCAACAGCAGTTTCCGTGCAGTCAACATTCTATGACCTAGCGGGAGGATTTGGAACCACTGGGCTTCAGCATTTTGACAGCCCGTCAGCCGGACAACTGAGGCATTTAGGGAAAACCCCCATTGAATACAGGATTATGGGGCAATTGGTAATTGAATGCGTTCAAAGTAGCGAGGTTGATGTAAAGGTTGTTGTGTGGAGAGATGCCACATCGTCATTTGTAGACGGGAAGACCACAAGACGGGTGATAGATAGGCAGGCGGGAGGTAGAGATATCGCTTACTTTACCGTGATTGATAATATCCTTTTAAATCAAAATGATTATGTAAAGTTGCAGGTGGCAAACGCGACCGGAACAGGGAATATCACAGCAGAGCTGGATAGCTTTTACACAGTAGAGACAAGGTAAGCCATGACATACACGCAAGAACATTTAGAGACGCATGCGGGCCGTGAGCTGAGCGAGGACGAGGTGACGCTCATTGACTATATAACACCCATCAAAGCAAGAGTGGGCGGAGACATCATCAACGCGCTAACGTGCAGGGCTTATATTGAGGTGGAGAAGGAGCTTCTTTTGATGCCCATTCCCCAAGAAGAAATCGACAAAAAGCATGGGGTGGATGAGGACGGACTCCCTAACGTTGTCGGCCTGTCTCTTGGCGACTTCACAATGAGCGTTGCGGACTTAGGGGAGACAGCCATCATAGAGCTTTCCTCTAATGAGAAGCTTAACCGACGCTCAAGACACTTATGGACAACCGCATCGAACGTTATGGCATGGGTTCCTTATTTGGCTGTATTCAATATTACAGAAGCAGATTTTTTAACAGCAGACGAATGCCAAGAGCGCATTCCGGTAGAGGAGATTTAGTGTCATGACGAAGGAGCTGAATAGACAAATGTGGGTGAGGTTTGCTATAGGCGTCCTCGGTAGCATTGGCGTTGTGTGGGGGGCTTCGGCTTCTTATCAAGCCACAGATGATAGGTCTGTTAGAAATGAGGCGGGCTATCTTGAATTACGTACAGAGTTTAAGGAAGACTCAGAAAAAGACGCTGAGCTTTTCCATCGAAGCCGAGAGCAGTACCACGAATTAAAAGCAGAGAACGCAAAAACAGAGATTCGTCAGCAAATTATTATGGGCGAGATTGCAGACGTTAAACAATCACAACAAAACAACCACGACGAGCTAATGCTATTTGTCAAAAAACTGGAGATCACAGCGCAATGAAGGTACGAATCAACAAAGCACCAAAAATTAAAGTAGGCTTAAAAAAACCATCAAAAATAAAAGTTAAGCTCAGGAAGCCAAAACCAATTAGAGTTAAATATAAATAAGCCATGATAGACTTTGCAGCCATCCTAACGAATGCCACAACCGTTCAAACCCTCATAAGGTGCGTCACCATCATTATATGCCTGGAGCGTCTTACGGGCTATTTAAAGCGTAAGGATGTTGACATTGAGTTGAAAGGTAAGCATATTAGCCTTAAAGAAGGCGAGGGTTAATCATGTATGTAAAAGTAAGAGGTTATAGAGGGCAGGGTTTAGGTTCACCAATTATCAAATGGTTTACTCGATCAGAGTTTAGTCATGTGTCATTAGTGTTTGACACAGGTGGCGGGCGCGTTGAGGAGGTGGAGGCCATCCAGCGCAAAGGGGTGATTGCTCATCCACCACACACCGAAGGCAAAATGTCCTTTGTGGAATATGAAGTTCCTTTAAATTTCGAACAGATCATGGAGGCGCACGAATTAGCGTTGTCTCTAGTGGGTACGGACTATGATTGGAAAGCGATACGCTCTTTTGTTGCACACAGAAAAAAACACAGCCTCGATAAATGGCAATGCGCCGAGCTTGTGTCATACGTGCTGTGGAAGGTGGCCTATCCTTTAAGCAGACGCAAGCCGTTTATGGAGAACCCTGCAAGCGTACTCCAAAGCCTTCAACTACTTGAGGCAGTATCAGAGGAGGGCGCAGCATGAAGCTAGGCAATACGGTTCAAGTTGAGTTCTGGGATCATTGCAAGGGAGCAACGGAGCCTATGCGTTTTTATGTATGGGGGCGAGTCTCTAAGATTAACAAGCATTACGTGGTGATCCAGACTTGGGCGAACACGGATAATTTAGAGAACGATCACAACGTTGAAACGTTTTGCCTGCTTCGTAGTTGCATTGAAGGCGTCACGGTGTTGAGTTGAGGGATTTAATCTACGACGAACGAGCAAGAGCTGAGCGTAAGAAGGAAGAGCAGGAGCGTGACAGAGCCAGACGTAGCCAATCTGAGCCACTTTCAAGGGTTAAGGTGTGTAATGAGTCGTCTAAGGCTAATAATGCATTGAGCCAGCCGTAACACAATCTACGTCACGGGTTTGTTTTTTCATAGAATAGCGAAGCATTAGTCTACATATACATGACAAAAAAAACCCCTCACCAATTAAGGCAAGGGGCTCTGTGTTATAGACTATATTCCATTTTCTTTTTCCTTTATTTTCCTATCAACCTCCCTTAGAAGCCTCTTAAGTCTGCGCTGAGCCTGACTCAATGCAACACCCTTCGAGAGACCTCTGGATATAGCCGCACTCCACATTGCCCCATCGTCAGCCTCAACGTCTATCCAATACTCCCCAGCCTCTTTTATAACCCTTAGCGAGTTTTTTGGTTGTTTCATTTCGTTTTCTCCTCTTCCTTCTTTTTAATGCATGCCTCCGTGTGGAATATTTGTTGATGACAATAAGGGCAGCGTTCTATTTCATAGCCCATATTCTACCCCTCCCGCCAAAAAAACAAACCAAACCCAATAAACAACAACAATAAACCTATAATCATCCAACCCATCATTCTTCTCCTTTATCAAATAACCTTCTTATGCAATAGCTTCTAACCAGGCTAATGGCAGTGAAGCACAAACTAATCCCTATATTCGTCTTAAACTCTACCATAACACCGAACAAAGGAAGTATAACCATCTGAGCACCGAGATTAATTGTGTAGCCTATTGCTATATTAACCAAAGCCTCAAACAGCGAGCCCTTCCTTGACTGACTCATTTTGTTTTCCCCCATCTGTAGCCAAACATCACATCAAGACTTCGATGCGACTCGGCGAAACACTCCCATCAACATTCACTCGGAAGCACTCCCCGTCATTAGGATTGAACCAGTAAGAAACATCATGCTCCTCCTCATTCACCTCAAAACAATTACCTCTAGCTAAGCTTTTAAGACAAGCCTCTAGCTGTTCGCCCCCACCAGAGCATACAAAGGTCTCCCCAGATACGCGGTCGATAAACCTTCTGATATTGGGTTCCCTCACCTCGGCGGTTTCCAGCTCCTTCTCTAGATTGGCCATTGATCTCCAAGCTATTTTTGCGCTGTGCCGAATACCATCCGTGTCTATTGTCCCCGCATCTAACAAGTGCCGAGACAAAGCATCAAGCTCATCCCCGCTCTTGCTTCTATCCCAATGGAGAGGCATGTCTGGATTGTGCTGATCGTTTCCTGCCTTCGAGCATCGAGCCACCTCCTGCATAGCCAGCGGAAAGTACTTCATAAAGCCAGAATATACAGGCGTGTCTTTTCTTTTTCGTGCTTCTTCTTTCATTACATTCCCTCCCCATCTTCGTCATCTATAAAGGAATCATTATCAAGTAACTCCTCCCACTCAGCGTGTATTGCCTCTTCACCCTCTAAAACTGCCTCCGCGTCACTCTGAAGGCTTAAACGGTGTAACTCCTTATTGCGTGCCACCTTGATAACCCGCGTGGCTCTGACGCTGTTGTTTTTATCTCTAAGCCATTCTAACTCTTCAATATAAACGCTCATGATGCTTCCCCTCTTATTGCGGTTGATCTTGCCTGGTATACTTCCAGCAATTTAGCCTTACCCTCATCGTCGTAATACCCCTCGCTGATCGTCTTAGCCACCACAGAAAGCTCTGCCATATTCTGAGCGTCTACAATCATCTGATTAATTGAAACGAATTGCTCATCTGATAGTGCGTTTTTTGGCTTGGCGATGATGGGTTTAACCTTGATCGTGGAAAACTGCCCACGTGAAAGGGTGAGCGGTATAGAGATTTCTTTGGTTATGCCGGTTGCGTGTGATACCTGAATCCCGCCAATCTCTTTTCCCGCCCATCGAACAGTAGGGTTATTGAATAACGTAACCTTCTGCCCAATGTATTTGCGCCCGTCTAATCCCCAGACCTTAGCCAATACTCGACGCATTCCGAGACATGGCATCCACGGCTTACCATTGTCACCTTCAAAGCTAATTGATACGGGCTGATCCGCAGCACCCTTCTTTACTCCGGTGATTGTGATTGTTCTAGGTGATGCAACCAGGTCGATGGCGTTAAGCTGATTGCTGTTTGCCTCGATAGTTTCTGAGAGGTCGATAATTTCTTCATTCATTCTTGTTCTCCTATTTGTATTTCTTTTTCGGTACCGATATTCATGTCAACAAATTCAGTAGGAACTAACTTACTTGCCAAACTATTATATTTTTTCACCGAGGCGTCAATGGAAACATTCAATTCTTTTACCGCCTTTATAATTAACTCTTGACGCACTGGATCAGGTAACACTCTTTTAACAAATAAGCTCATGCCTGGTTGGAACTGAATATAGTCCCACCATTTACGGCCTGAAACTAAGAGGGTCGTCTGTATTTGGTTTATATGATCCTCTGGTACAGCATCAGCTAGTATCGTCTGGACATGAAGATGAGGCATCAGGGTTTTAACCTCACAACCTCCATCCTCTCCGACAATGGCGTCAGGTGATGCGCCAATCGTTACACCTTCAATTTCTCGCGTGATGAACCCGCAAGATTGAGTGGGAGCGTAGTTCTCGGAGTAGCTTTCAATGGCGTATACCTCCCCGATATGCCCTTTCATCATGGCATATGACTCGAAAT
>Ga0209757_10000430_pt1 | contig 10132 bp, 8 predicted proteins | sample ETNvirome_6_1000_FD_185472 | JGI IMG/M metagenome (GOLD analysis project Ga0209757, IMG submission 185472) | Marine viral communities from the Pacific Ocean - ETNP_6_1000 (SPAdes) (version 2) | ecosystem: Environmental > Aquatic > Marine > Oceanic | place: Pacific Ocean | collected 2013-06-19 | reverse complement strand
TAAGGCTGTTACTCAGTCGGCTGGGGGCGCAATTGTTCTCGGAGCAACTGCTGGAGATCAAACGGTAGATATTGCATCTCACGATCTTGTAGATGGTGGGCTGAAATTGGCAGGGACATTAGTTACAGCGTCAGCTACTGAAGTAAATTTATTGGATGGCAAGACTGTTATAGGAGATGCCGTTTTAGCTACTGATCAATCATGGAGTGGGGCGCAACGAGGAACTCCATCCACTGTTACTAATGGTACTCTTGATCTTGACGCAGCAAATAACTTTCTTTACACACCCGCTGCGGCGGATGTTCTGGAATTCTCAAATGAAACTACAGGTCAATCAGGTTTTATTAAATTAATTAATCCATCGGCCTATGCTATTACACTGGGTTCGGAAGTAAAAGCCTCAGCTACTTTTGCAACTGACGTTACTGTCGCCGGTACTTATCTGATTACTTATTTCTCTGACGGAACTAATGTTTACGTCTCAGCCTCGGCGGCTCTTGTATAATGTCAGTACTTCAATCAGGTATAACTAAATCATTAGCTGAAGCCTACACCATTGATCAATCTCTGCGGTTTGATGCTTCTGGTGATCTTGCACGTACACCCAGTTCTGATGGTGACAGAGTTACATGGACATTTAGCACTTGGGTGAAGAGGGGTAACTTGGGGTCTAGGCAAATAATATGGGCTGCAAGTGAGGTTTCCGCTAATAAACGATTTTTCCTTGAATTTCCTTCAACCAATGTGATGGAAATATCTGAATGGGATGGTGGTGCTGCCAGTTATACTTTTAGATTGGTTACGGATGCCGTTTATCGTGATGTTGGTGCTTGGTATCATATTGTTTTTAAGTACGATAGTACTCCTGCCACTCCCAGTTCATCTAGTGTTTCGTTGTATGTAAATGGGGATCAAGTAACTTCTTTTAGTACGGAAAGTTATCCATCGCAGAATGCAGAAACTTCTATAAATTGTGACGAATCACATACGGTTGGTGAGGGTGGTGGCGGTAGTAATTATGATGGTTATTTGGCTGAAACTTATTTTACAGATGGAACCGCTTACGATGCTGATGATTTCGGAGAAACCGATTCCGACACTAACCAGTGGAAACCTATAGATGCATCTGGTCTGACATTCGGTACTAACGGGTTCTACCAGAAATACGCTGCAACAGAAGCGAATACTATTACGGATAGTTCTGAAGGCGGATTTAAGCCCTCTGAATCAATTGATTGCGATATTCTAATAATAGGTGGTGGGGGTGGTGGTGGTAGAGGAAATGGAGCCTATGGTGGAGGCGGTGGTGGAGCCGGTGGCTTTAAGTATTTTTCTGGAAAAACTCTTGCCGCAGATACCGCGCTCGACGTAGTTGTTGGTGCGGGCGCTCCTTGGGATAATGGTGAGGGGAGGTCCGACAATTCTTCTTTTGGTGCTGATGTGGCCCTTGGTGGTGGGCAGGGTAGGATAAACGGCGAAACTGGTAGAGGGTCTGGTGGTGGTGGTACTTACAATTACACATCAGGAAACACAGGTACAGCCAATCAAGGAAACACTGGGGGAAATGGTAGGGCTGACGCTCCCCCAAACAGATCAGGGGGCGGCGGTGGTGGTGCAAAGAATGCTGGCTCCAATGCTGGTGTTGGGACTGGTGGTAATGGTGGTGATGGGTACGAAGAAGGTACAGATTCAGTTTACGATTGGGAAGCAGACGATGCCTCTACTGTAACTTTTGATATAAATGGAACTGGTAATTCTTACGCTGGAGGAGGCGGAGGGGACGGCAATAGCGGCCAAGGTTCGGGCGGTGCTGGTGGCGGCGGTGCAGCTTATACAGGCGGTGAATCAAATACAGGCGGAGGCGGTGGCGGTGGTAGTGATCCCGGCTATGATGGCAAAGGTGGTGGGTCAGGCATTGTCATTGTTAGATATGCTTCTGCTACAGCAAAGGCAACTGGCGGAACAATAACGACTTATACAGATGGGGTTCAATATCAAGTCCATACGTTTACCGCTAGTTCCGTAAATCCACGACACACAATCACCGCAAACGGAGATGTAGCCAATACAAGAGCGCAGAAGAAGGTTGGTGACAGTTCTATAGTCTTTGATGGAACTGGAGATTATCTTGAAATACCAGCAAGCTCAGATTGGGAATTCGGAACCGGTGCTTATACAGTTGAAATGTGGTTTTATACCGCAGCAACAACTCAAGGATATTTTTATGTTTGTAATAACTTGGGTTCTATTAGTCCAAATTGGCAGGGTTTGGGTATAGAAATAAGAACATCCGCAAATAGTAGCACTGTTTATGTTAATGAGCAGGTTGACAATACAGATCATTATTTTGAATCTACAACCACTGGCTTGAATGATGGTGCTTGGCACCACATGGCAGTTTCAAGAGAGTCTGCTGGAGATGCAAAATTATTTATTGATGGCACACATGAAGCAACTCAGGATGATAATTATGATTTTGATTCGGGTGGTGTAGTAAATATTGGCAGACAGAACTGGGGTCCGGGTGGTTATTTTAATGGGTATATAGATGAAATAAGAGTTTCAGATACCGCAAGATACACAAGCAGTTTCACCCCACAAACCACAGAATTCACCGCAGACTCCAACACACTACTCCTGATCCACTCTAATTGGGATGGTGGATTCGGTGGAGACAGTTCCGGGAACTACAACAACTTCACCCCAGCCAATCTAGTGGCTACGGATAAGATGGTGGATAGCCCGACTAATAACTTTGCTACGCTGAATCCGCTGTTGGGTGCTTTGAATAGTGCCACATTTTCTGAAGGTAATTTGAGATGTAAAACCAATACGAGTGGCGGACAAAATGTAAATACTACATCCACAATTTCGAAAGGTTCCGGTAAATGGTACGCGGAAATTTATATTAAAGATGGAAGCAGAACATCTGATTACATAGTGGGCATTGCTTCAGACCCGGGCAATCTGAATAGACAGGATTACTATATTGGCAGATCGGCAACAAGTTGGGGTCTTTACGTTGATGGAGATATTTACAATAGCGATTCAGCCTCATCTTATGGCACTACATATACCACCGCAGACATTATTGGAGTGGCTTTAGATTTAGATAATGACAAGTTATATTTTGCGAAGAACAATACTTGGATGAATAGTGGTGTCCCCACTAGCGGAGCAACAGGAACAGGTGCTATCTCAATAACAGCAGGAAATGATTATTCTATTGGCTTTAGTTGCGCTACTGGTGGTGTTCAATGGATAGATAATGTAGCCAATTTCGGCAGTGACAGTTCGTTCGCTGGAAATCTAACCGCACAAGGAAACCAAGATTCAAACAGTATCGGAGATTTCTACTACGAACCACCTACAGACTTTCTAGCACTCTGCACCAGTAATCTCCCTGATCCAGAAATCGCATTACCCGGTGAGAATTTTAATAGCATATTATGGACAGGTAATGGTGCTGCATCCCATGCAATAACTGGCGTAGGTTTTCAGCCCGATTGGCTGTGGATAAAAGCCAGAACTACGACTGAATGGAATGAAGTGTATGATGCTGTTAGAGGTTCCTCTAAAATAATACACTCCAACAATGATTATGCTGAATCAACTAATACCGAGATGTTAGAATCGTTTGATTCTGATGGTTTTACTGTAGGGGACAGATCAGAAACAAACCAATCTGGTGAGGATTACGTTTCATGGAACTGGTTAGCATCAACTGTTTTTGATCCAAGTACCGCTGGAACTATTGCTACCGCTTCTGGTAGAAGCAATGCAACAGCAGGTTTTAGCATTGTTAAATATACCGGTACTGGTGTTGCTACTACGATTGGGCATGGTTTATCCGCTGCTCCAGAACTTGTTATAGTGAAAAATTTAGATGTTGTTAATAATTGGGGAGTTTATTCGTTACCTTTAGGTAACACCAAAGCACTATATATGGATACAACTGCTACCGCTGACACATCTATAAACTTTTGGAATAGCACCACACCAACTGCATCTGTATTTTCTGTCAAACAAAGTACAATTACCAATAATAGCGGTGATGAGTATGTTGGTTACTGCTTCCATCCAGTAGAAGGCTACAGCAAGATTGGTTCTTACACCGGAAACAGCAATGCAGATGGAACCTTTGTCTATACTGGATTCAGACCAGCATATGTGATGATAAAAAGAACAGACTCTACTAATAACTGGTTGTTAAGAGATAACAAAAGAGATCCTTACAATGTCACAGATCATTTTCTTGCTGCCGATATTGGTGATGCAGAAACTATAGAAGTAGATTTGGACTTTGTTTCAAACGGTATGAAGATGAGGGAGGATCAGGCCACTATAAATCAAGGAACTTATATCTACATCGCTTTCGCTGAATCCCCATTCAAATACGCAAACGCAAGGTAATAAATTATGTGGTATTCACCAAGTCATGGACTAATAAAAACACCAAGAGCCATTAGTAAGGATGGGGTGGATTACCCTCCACAGATATTCCGTAAATTCTCTAAAGCGGAACTGGCAAATCTTGGGTTCCACCCTGCTCGACTATCGGTTGCAGATCATCGCTACTACAACACCAGCGGTGAGGAGTATAACTTTGATGCAGCCACTAATGAATGGGTTATTTCTTATGGTTCTTCCGCAAAGAGCGTAGATGATCTGAAAGTTCAGATGAAATCTAAAGTGAAGAGCATCGCATCCTCTACTCTGGCTCATTCAGACTGGATGACACACCGAGAGTCAGATGGTGGAACCGCAATGCCAGCAGATTGGAAAACTTACCGGGCGGATGTCAGGGCTATGTCAAACACAAAGGAAGCAGAGATTGATGCGCTTGCGGATTTGGATGCGGTAAAGGCTTATCAGAATGATCCGATTGTTGAGGTGCGCTACACCTCTACTTATGATGTGGATGGTAGCGAAGTCATTGGCCCCGGTACTAAATCACACAACATAGAAGTAGATAAAGGCACATTTGGATGGCCCAACGCCCCTGACGTAGAAGCCGATCCATATCATGTGAGGTACGAATAATGGGACTAGAAAGCGCAACATACATTAGCGGATTAGTTGATACAAATCCCGCTGGTTCAGATAATATATCACAAGGTGATGATCACCTAAAGCTGATCAAGGCCGTCCTTAAAACCACGATGCCAAATGCAAATGCAGTGATAAATGGTATTCACTCTGGAGCGGTCGCGCCCACGTCTACGACAAATGGATTGTTATGGTTTGATGAGGGAAATGATATTCTCAAACTGTATGATGGTGGCTGGATTAGTTTGCTGTATACAGACGGATCGGCTGCTCCAATCGGCGCTCCGCTGGTGGGGGTCACTCATAAGATAGACGCTTCTTCTAATCGCCCCGCCTCTAACAACACTTATGAAAATACCGGGATGACGGTAGCTCACACTAAAATTTCCGCCACAAGCAACCTATATATTCAGTTTACTTGCTACGTAAATGCAGCTGCTAACTTCACTAGCGCGAGTAGCGCTCAAGTAACAGGGTATTTAGGTGCAAGTGATGCTTCTCCATCAACTATAATAACAGGCACTAGCGCATATACAATGATATATTTCGATGACGTTGGTGAGGGGTCTGGAATAACGTGGGATTTCACTAATACATTTTCCAGAACTTATAAGGTTACTGCTGCTAATTGCCCGGATGGTACAACCGGAGTAAACACGTTTAGCTGGGTTGACAAATTCAACGATAGGGATCAAATGACGGCTACACGCGCGGCTACATGGATGGTCTGGGAGGTAGAATAATAATGGACGTAATGACATTAAGTAGGATTCTTGGAAAGATACCCCCAGCAGCTAGTTTTAATATCTTAGCGGATGAAGTGGATGAGTCCAACTATGGGGCTGATGTAGTTTACCGCGATCCCTCATTAAAACCAACTTGGGCGCAGGTTCAAGATGGCGTGGTCCCTGAACAGTGGGAGGTAGTAAGGGGAAAAAGACTTCTCAAGTTACGCGCATCTGATTGGACACAGCTAGACGATGTTCCTCTTACCAATACAAAACTTCAGGAATGGCAGACACATCGTCAAGTGCTGAGGGACATAACCACTCAGTCTGATCCATTCAACATCACTTGGCCAACGCCTCCAGCGTAATGGCTTTAGTACCCGTTGCAGATGTAGGGCGTGTGGGAATTATACGGGATATACCCCCTTATAATCTCCCCCCCAATGCTTGGAGCAATGGAAATAATGTCAGGTTTTTAGACAACGGTGTCAAGAAGATAGCAGGTTATTCTGCTGTGATGGATACTGTTCCGTTTCCGCCGTACTACATACAACCCTATCTAGCAGCTGATGGAACTTACTATTGGATAGCTTACGGAACCACAGACATAGCGATTTGGAACGGATCTACTTGGACAGATGTTGTTAGACAAACAACCCTAACACTTGATGGGGCTGTATCAGGCAGCGCCGGGTCTATCACTGTTGATACTGGTGCCGCATTGACGGCTCTTCCAGCAACCGGTACGCTGGATGTGGGCACCGACACTACAGAAGATGAGTCTACTAACAGGTATGAGGCTTTAGTCTACAGTGCCAGAGATACAGGCACTGGGGTAATAACACTTACTGGAACCACTTCATACGCGCACCCTAATGACGCCGTAGTTACCCCGTCTGGGTCAACGGGCACCACAGACAACGACTATGGAGCCAACGAGAAAAAGAAGAAGTGGACCGCAACCAACCTGAATGGAATAATTGTAGCAACAAACGGATTTGACACGCCTCAAATGTGGCCATTATCTGCTGGATCTCCAGCGATAGGAACTCCGTTTAGGGAACTGGATAACTGGCCAGCCACAAACAAGTGCAAGGTAATCAGATCGTTCAGGACGTTTTTAGTGGGCCTAAATTGGGAAAGGTCTAGCGAGGAGCCAAGACTTGTAAAATGGTCTACAGAGGCATCATACGGGCAAGCCCCGGCGACATGGAGTGCTACAGATAATACGCTCGATGCCGGAGAGTACCAGCTGGCTGATACAGCCGGAGAAATAATAGACGGGTTACCGCTGGGTGATTCATTCTTGATCTACAAGACAGACGCCATCTACGTGATGAACTATGTGGGAACCCCCTACATCTTTTCATTCAAACTGCTTTCTCCAACCATAGGATGCCTGTCAAAGAACGCTATAGCTGAGTACGAGGGTGGTCATTTCTTTATAGGCAACTCAGACTTTTATACCTGTGACGGGCAAACTGTTACTCCGTTGTTGCCAGAAAGATTACGGCGTAGTGTTTTTGATGAACTCAACGCAACCGATGATCAGTACTTAAAGTGTTTTGTAGCGGCTGACTATGTAAGAAACGAGATGTTAGCTTGCTATCCATCTGGTAGCTCTACGGTTCCAGACAAGGCAGTTATATGGAACTGGAAAACAAATACGTTCTCTTTCAGAGATGTTCCAGATACATCGCACATAAATTCAGGTATTGTAGAAATAACAACTGGCCTAACTTGGGCGACTATTGTACCCACTTGGGACACTGGGTCTGGAGCGTGGGGCTCGACGAATTACGATAACGTAGCCGAACATCTGGTGTTTGCCGATGTAACCAACACAAAGATATACCGCGATGACGAAGGAAACACAAAGGATGGCACCAACATGACATCTTACATCCAGAGAACAGGTTACGATATGAATGATTCCGCTCAGGTTAAATTTGTATCAGCCGTTTACCCGGAGATAGAAGTGTCTGGGGATAACTCTGTAGACGTATACGTTGGTCATCAGATGTCTACAGAAGATGGTGTAACTTGGGAGGGTCCAACTGCGTTTAATCCCAACACACAATCCAAGGTGTCTTGCAGGGTATCGGGTAAATACTTTGGGGTAAAGGTTGAATCAACCGGAGACTTTGACTGGAAACTACACGGCTTAGCCTTTGAGGTACAGCCCAGAGGTAGACGCGGCAGCAGGATGATGTAATGGCGAAAGATAAATATGGCCCTAAAGAGTACAAGTCTCTAACAAGGTGGTCACCAAATCCTGCACCCGTAGATCCATCTCAATTACCCAACTATTTGTTTAATGAACTGAACAGGCTGGGTGATTTAATATTTAACGTGGATATGTTACAGCTATCTGAAACTGCCGTAGCACCCGGAGCAGAGACTATAAGGAAAACGAAACCAAGAGACGGCGACATACGCTACGCTGATGGAACCGAGTGGAACCCTGGCGGAACTGGAGAGGGTATCTACGCATTCTTTAATGAAACATGGAACAAACTGTGAGAGCGCACCTGTTGTCACCTGAAGACGTAGCTTATGTGTGGGAAGATGTTGCTCCACTGTTGGCTGAAGTGTCTCCTCATACAGAGGGTGAAGTAGATCCTGATGATTATATGGAACCCCTTACCCATGGTGAGATGCAGTTGTGGGTAGCTATTGAAGACAAGAAGGTCCACTCTGCTATGATCACACAGATCATACCGTACCCTCAGAAAAAGATTCTAAGGATAATTTCCCTCGCTGGTTCTGAGTTTGGGAAGCTGTACAATTTTATTGACATGGTTGAATCATTCGCCATCCAGTGTGAATGCTCTGCTTTAGAAATGTGGGGCAGAAAAGGATGGAAGAAGTTACTCCCTGATTGGAAGGACAGTTATATAGTGTATACAAAAGATCTAAAAACGAGGATGCAATAATGAGCTTTGGCGGAAAATTCGATTACGCAGATGAGTATGCGAAATACAGACCCAAGGATGATGCTAAGTTTGGCTCATACGTGGATAAATACCCGGATCTTGCCGCAGCTTGGAAAAAAATAGAAGACGACCCAAGCCATGCTGACAGTCAGTATTGGATCAAACGTGGAGCAACATCAAAGGCTGCGTTTGGTAGGGCTCATGCTGCGGAGGATGAAGCCCTAAGTGGCGGCACTTATCAAGGGGGCACAGATGTCAAACCATACGAGGGCGACACGCGGTTTGAGAAATGGTTGGATACTTCAGGCGGAAACGGAACCGAACCTTATGTAGGTGGTGGTGGTAGCCCCGGTGATCGCAATTATCCAATGTCTATTGTTGATTACACACCGCCAGCGGCGATGTCAGGCATCCCTCTAGAGTATCAGCCATGGCTGCAGCCAGACCATATACCTGACAACCTGTGGAACTACCAAGCTCCTGAGCTTACTCCGTGGAAAGGGAGAGGCGTAGATTGGAGCTGGGCGGAGAAGCCAGTATCTGAGTACGGCCCACAACAAGAAGTGAAAACAAACCCAGCAGCAGCAGCAGCCGCAGCAGCATCATCTGGGTCAGGTGACACTAGCACAACTTCCTATCAAGGGCCGGGAAGCAAATGGTATGATTATGCTGGTGATCCATACGGGTTTGAAGATCGGAAAGCATGGGCGGCACGAAATCCTTCTGCGGCGCGGGAAGGATATCGAACTTCTCCTTTACAACAAAAAGCAGCCTATATGGATAATCCTGCTCTCACAATGGATAACTTAAATAGGATGCAAAGAGATGCCGAATTAAGCAGATTAAATGCAATGTCAGGCCCAACTAATTATCAGCAGAATGCACCGGGTATGGATCGTTATTCCACTTCGCCAGCGATGGCCGGAATGATACATGATTACCCAGCGTTAGCTCCCACTAGATTTATACCCACTATTAGTGATGCCGAGATTCTCAGTGGTTCAGCACCACCTTATGGTGATACCCCCCAATATGCTACACCTAGGTCTGTTCTTGACGCTCAGACCGAGCTTGCTGGCTTAATTGCTATGGAAGGAAATTAAGAGGACACAATTATGAGCGGCGGAACAACAGTACAAACAGCTTCAAGCAAGCCTTGGGAACAGCAAATACCCTACCTTACTAAAGGGTTTACTGGAGCCGAAGAGCTTCTTAAAGGGGGCTTGCCTGAATACTATCAGGGAGCAACAATGGCTGGATTCGATCCAGCTCAAACCGCCGCACAACAGGCTACCATGGGGTACGCCATGGGACCGCGCACAGCTCGAATGCAGCAGGGCGCAGAGGGTGCGCTAGGCAGATCACTGGGTGGGTACACTGGATTCAACCCACAACAAACATCCAATCTCATGGCGGGTA
>Ga0209757_10000429_pt1 | contig 10157 bp, 24 predicted proteins | sample ETNvirome_6_1000_FD_185472 | JGI IMG/M metagenome (GOLD analysis project Ga0209757, IMG submission 185472) | Marine viral communities from the Pacific Ocean - ETNP_6_1000 (SPAdes) (version 2) | ecosystem: Environmental > Aquatic > Marine > Oceanic | place: Pacific Ocean | collected 2013-06-19 | reverse complement strand
TGATGAAAAAATTTGGCTTAGATTATGGCAAACACTAATCATGGAGGCGCCAGCTTACAAGCCTTCAAGCAAGGTCACGCAGGAAGCGAGACCACAAGCTAAGGGTTCAAGCTTCAAGCCTGAGTCTACAAGCGACAGGATCCGGGAACCCGGGTAGAGGCGGAAGCCCCCAAGCTTCAGGGCACAAGCAACCAGGATAAAAGTATTTTTTTTATGCTTAATGTGGAATGATATTTGGTGCGGGGAGAACCGCACAAATTGGGGATTTTTGGGCGACGTTGATTTTAATTCTACTGTAAAAAAGGTCCCGAGAGAAGAGTAACCCAACAGATCAGGAGTACCAAATAAAGCCCAGTTTTCAAGCCTTGTCCATGATATTGAGGTAGTTTCATTTTTTAATTTTTTCCAAAGTTGTCTTTCAGTAATGGTCGATCTAACCATGCCCACTAATTTTATAATTTACGAATGATTTTACCCATAGCACCGACTGGTTTTTCTACTTTTATAACCAATCTATGGGTCTCAAAACTCCCCAAGATTCTATTCTCAAGTAAACTAATTTCAGCAACATCCATCATCTGTCCATTTGGAAGTTCAATTTGAACTCGGGCAGCTTGGGATGTTGGAGACTCAAGAAACTTGTCTAACATTACTCGGAAAGCTTTTCCTCTAATCATTCTGTTGTGCTTATAAAATAAGTATTATATATTGTCAAATATTATGTCCGGACCACCAAAACAACTAACCCCAAAGCAAATGAAATTTGCCCAACTCCTAGTCTATGGAGTTGAAGGGAGTCCTGTGTCTAAAAGTGAAGCGGCAAAACTAGCCGGCTATGCTGACTGGCATTTCGAAAGTTCAAGGCTTCTTAATCCACATAAATCTCCACTGGTCTGCGCCCACATTAGTAATCTCAGAGATGAAGTAAGGCAGAAATATGGCATCACCTTTGAAAGACATTTAGAAGAACTTGGAAACATTAGAGACCGAGCTAAAAAAGACAATAGGAATCTAGCGGCTGCGGCTACAACTGAAATAGCTCGAGGCAAAGTGGCTGGATATTATATTGATCAAAAGATTATTAGACACGGAAAGATTGATGATCTTAATCTCGATCAACTCTATGAAAGAATGAGAACAATCAAAGAGAAGAACGAGAAAGTATTGGAAGCTAAAAAGCTTTTAAATTCTAGTGAGGAATCAGAGTCAAAAAGTAAAGACAAGATAGTAAAACTACTATCACCGTCACAACAAACAATCGATCCGGATTCCACATCTTAACTATCTTTTCTTTTTCTTTTTAGACTTAGCTTTTTTCTTTTTAGTTTTAGCTTTTTTCTTTTTTTTCTTTGTCATATTATTATATTTCTCCTTCATTAAGTTATACTTTTCTTCACTCAACCAGTCAACACTAGAACCTACTGGAAACTCAGCCTCATCAAACATCTAACTTCTCCATCTTGGTAATACACTTAATTGGAAATACATTTCTATCTGAGTATGCTTCATCTTTCTGGTCATAACTAGCAAATGTCCATAGAAACTTTTTAGTCTTCCTATACACATAGGCATACGACACCATCTTAGAACATTCAAACTTATCAAATTCTTCAGCTGTCGCGTGACCACCATCCGAGGTGATATCTAGCCATGAAATCTTGTAGAAGTAATATCTCTTCTTGTTGATGGAGACGTGTTTATATTTAGACTTTTTCCTTTTCATACTACTGTATACCCTCTTCACTATAAATCATAAATCTAAAAGAGTGAATCATGTGCGCGCGTCCCTTAAGTTGTTGGTATTGCTAGCTTTTTGTATTCATTGTACCCATTGTACCTTTTTCATTTTAGGCCTAGGGTACAAAAATGAACGAATAAGTGTTGGTACACAACAATTCTAGTCATTGTACCCATTGTACCCACCTTTTAAAAAAAATAAAAAAAATATTTTTTATTTCATTGAAAAAAGAGTATACGCAGGATAAACTCGTATTAATGGCTAATTTCCTCATTAATCTGCTCATTTTTTGTATCTTTATGGTCTTTTTGGTTTTTTTGATCCCTATAATATTGGTCCACTTTACGAAGGAATGCGTGCTGACAGTCGACAAATTCCTTGTCCGACACTTCAAACTTTTGAAAAAGCTTATCTTTAGAACACATTAGAATGATTCCAGACTGGATCTTGGTTCGGTAAACATAGTTATGGGCCATTGCATAGGCTCCTAATTGAATGAAATAATCCTCTATCCATTCCCTTCTTTTGGGCTTGTTGGTTTGTTTGAAGTCTAATATACTTTCACGTCCGTTATAGATTCCTACAACATCAGTCGCACCCGCATATAGATCCGGATAATATAATGTCACTTCACTCCCCCAAATCTCTTCCAGGTCCCCGAGCCCCGCTTCGATAATCCTTCGCGCCATGGGTTCTGCTTCCTTACCAATGCTAGTGAGGTCCTTGTGCCCTGTTCCCCGGACATACGCCTCGAGAAACGTGTGCATTGCTGTGCCTCTTAAGGCTGCTATATCCCTAACTCGGTCCGCTGCCTGGTCCCCGAGTCTTGCTTTCCAATTCGCCAGTCCTTGTTTCTTCTCCTCCGACTGAGTTGCGGAGATTATAGTCGTGACACTCGGTAGTTTAGTCTGTGTACTTGAGATATCGTAGTGTCTTTTTCCCAGGATCGTGGATCGTTGGGATTTCGGGTAGATAAATTTCTTATTCCATTTGATCGGTGCCCGATCCTCTCTCATTTTTCCCATAATACAAGTTCCTGTCATTTAACATCCTTCATACTTTTCCCGAACGTTCCTTTCCAGGCAAACGATCCATGATGCGCAGTGGAAGATTCGATGTTGGCGAAGATTCGAAAGTCATTGTCTCGGGCTAGTCTGCAAAAGGATACATCCTCCCCCATGGCATAGCCGTCCTTAAAACCAAAGTCAAAGAAGTTATAATAGAACTCGTGACTCTTGCCGGCGTCCGGTGTCGCAGGGTTTGTGATCTTTAGTTCAGGATGATTTTTTATAATTTTTTCAAAGACCGCTCGATCAATGAGCATGAGCCCCGTGGGGCCTGATTCAATTTCAACGAGTCCTCCGGCCAATACAATAATGTTTTTAGAATTTTTAAATTCAACAGTATAGATATGCTGGTTAGTGTCGGCTGACTTCACGCGATAAGGCGTGCAGACAATGTTCTTCTTGGCCACCATCATTCGAATCACCGCTTCAGGCTCAAACTCCACATCGGAATCGACGAAGAGCAGGTACTGATACTCGGTGGTTAGAAAGACGGAAGTCAGATAGTTTCTGGCCTGGTGAATTAGCGGAGACTTATAGGTGTTAATTCCACATTGAATTCCGCTCTTGCCCAGTTGCTGCACCAGCTTGATGACCGACAGCATGGTGTTGATCTTGACCGAGTCGTAGCAGGGCATTGCTATGAAGACGCTGGGTTTCATTGGTCAAACATAATATTCCCGGACACTGAAGTCCGAGTCACTTTCGAATTAAAATGAGAAACGTAGTGTCTTAAACCCGAAGGGAACATGTACAATACATTTTTTTCAGGTTTAATGATTCGATGAGTTATAAACCCGTAAGCATCTTCCCCATACATAAAACCGGTGTGCCCAGGAGCAGCGCCTTTGGTGGTACGTTTTTCTTCCAGCATTTCTTTAGGAACTTCAAGAAAAAGGATCATGGAAAGATTACAATTAGGATGAGTGTGAATAGGATTGTATTCTCCAGCTTTTTGAAAATTAATCCATAAAGGATGGAGTTTGTATGAAGGTTGAAACTTACGATCTCCAGAAAATTGTCTGAAGCCAGCGATCCAGGTATTAATGGCAACTTTAAATTCTTCCTCTATCCATGAATCCTTTTTTAAGTCAAACACATATTCCTCATCAATGTTACCTGCTAAATATTGAGTATGCTTTTTTGTTAAGGTCCTACCTACTTCTAAAAGGCGTGTGCAAAAGTCATCATCAACATGCATTTGAGATAAATAAGGACCAAACGGAACGTGCTTAGGCTCAGCTAGAATTTTCATATGTCGTAGAAGGTATAACGGACCGTTAGCTCTTCCCCTTCTTTAATGTCTTTGATGGCAACCAGATTCCATTTCTTAGTTGTGACTTTGAGTAATGGATCATCGGTGCTGTTAATTTTAAGTTCGACCTTAACCGTGTTGGGATCGTTGGCATGGTTAATAAATCCTCCCATCGGTGTTCGGATGATTCCCGATCCAATAGACACATGACTCATTCCAAGATTAGTTCCCTGCTTAATGTTTTGTTCGGCAAAGAGTCCTAGGCCATTGATGCCTGACTTTTTAATGGTTAGAGATTCAATAAGCGGTTTATACATTAGTGTAACGTTCCTTTCTTAATATCATAGGCTTCAACATTGGTTTCATAGGCCACCTTCATGATGCGTTGATAGTCTTCCTCATTCAAATGAGTTTTATAAAGTCGTTGAGCAATCGCCATTAGAGACGCAGCGACCATTGTTACGGGAAGCTTGTGTTCTAACAGATGCAGTACGTGATCCAAAAGATCACGATAAACTTTATCTTCATCGTTCATTGTCCAAATTTCCCTTTTCCAAAATTTTTTTTAAAAAATTGTTTGTCATAGTGTTCAATCAGTTGTTTCGCTTTCTCCTTTTTCACAATTAAATAGGGGTAGACCTGCTTGAGCACTCGGTAAACGCCATGATAGCCGACGCGCCAGCGGTGTTGATCGTGCCAAGTTGGATGCTTGGGATAACGTTTGATGTCCCGTGTTCCTTCTTTGGTGATCTCCATTAACCAATCGATTAATCGTTTGTCGACTTGAGGCACCTCCAATCGTACAATCAGTGTACGATAAGTCGGAGATCCTTTTCGGTCTTTGCGTATACGATTTGCCCATTTAAATTCTACGTGTCCCTCTCCATCTATAATACCACCTACGTACGCCCGCTCGGTTGGAGACATGGTTCTCACAAACCACTTTCCCTTGCTTTCTGTACGCCATGAGCTGCGAGCTCTGCTTCTTTAAGCTCGGCGATTCTATTATATAAATCATTATTTTCTTTATGTATTTTATCTAGATTCTTTTGGTGCTCATTTCTATCGGTATGTAATTGTTGTTTGAGAGCTGCGATTTCTGATTGAGCATTTTTCATCTCCGGAGAGTTTTGTCCAATGCCTTTCACAATTGTAGTTTCCCCCTCGGCTTCCTGACGGAGCTTACGTTCTTTCTCGTACATATCTTTCCAATACCGATGATAATCTATTTCTTTTCCTTGATCTTCTTTTAATTCTTCATTCTCTTGTTGAGTGATAATTCGTTGAGCTTCTTCTTGTCGGTCAGCATCTCTATATATCTCTAATTGCCTGTAAGTTTTATCAGGAAATTCTTTTGCTAATTCGTGAATTGTTTTTTTAATGGCCATGTTTTTCCTTTCTTAATTCTTTAATTCTATGTTTAAGTCCATCAATCGTGGTGTACATCCAACCACAATCGTGGGGCTTTATCCTTTTTTTAAACCAAGCAATGGTTTCTTTCAACACTTTAATGCTTGTTTCCAAAGAGATTGATTGTTTTGTCATAGATATATTCCTTTCCTTCTTTTGCTTCGCTCCATGCTTTCTTTGCATTATCATAGGCATGACCCTTTATACTTTTTTTTGTACTCATTATCATTAACACGTCTGTAGCATTATATACTTTAGCATAAGTATTTTGGCTGACGGCCAAAGAACTTCCACTCATAAGTATGGCAAACTCACTGCAAGCGGTGAGTACCATCAGCATCGATAATAATAGTATCATTCGGATCATCTATTTCTCCTCTTGATTCACACATAGGACATTGCACTGTAACTTCTTTTCGAAGTTCTTCAACTGATTTATTGGGTATTATGAAATACCCATTCCCCTGACAGCGCGGGCAGATCCTAATGTTATTTTTGTTTGGTCTTACCATTTAGCTTTTTATTTTTTTCATTTACTAAAATACTAATGGTTTGGCTTCGACTTAGAATAGTGTTGGCAACAAGTTGTTTTCTAAGCGTGTCAATCATCTCATAAGTTTTATGGGACAGACTGACGTTTTTATATTTACTAATGTCCGTCATGTGTTATACCTCTTTCATAATTGTTTGCATATATCTCTGAGATATATCCCATAATATAATAGCAGTCAAGTATGAAGTATGTTTTGATAATATGGGTGTGCTCGTTTCTTCAAGGAAGCGCGTGTCTAGCCCCTGTAGAATACCCTACGACGTATGATAGTTGGTATGAGTGTTCTCGTGATGCTCACGTGGAATCGATTAAACTTATGTCTAAAATGGGCTATGCTTACGTGAATAAATATCACCTAGGAACTAAATATAATTGTAGATCAGTTTACATTTATTGACAATAGAATCCTGCTACCTGAATTCTGCTACCATTTAAGTACCAACCTTGTTCGGGCCCTGGTCCCTGATAGGTGGCTAATTTTTGAAGGATCGCATGACCCTGACTAAAACAGTCGGGTTTAATTTCTTCCATCGTAGGAAAAGTTAGCAAAGTTCCTGTCGCTAGAATCATGATGATTTTCATATAACCCCTATAGTTTCCGTGCACGTACTCCTATAGGAGCAAAGGCTCGATCGCTCCACTGGTGGTAGCCAGCTTCATAGCTAACCTCAGGGACATTTAGCGCGAAGCATTTATGTATGAGGCCCTGCCTTTTATTATTCGGTTTATGCACAATCAAAGCAACAGTTCTCAGCTTGTGAGGACCATTCATCCGGTTTCGGTGTGCATCCACAAATCACGCAATGAGTCCTTACTTTATTCGCCTGATCCACTGCAGCCTTAATCGCTCGTTTAGTTTCTTTTTCGTTCGTGAATAAGTTTGCCATTATTGATTCCCTTTACTTGTTGGTGTCCTTTCTTATTAAAATAAGTAGCCCAGCCATTAAAGTTAGGATACTTCATTAGAAGCGATTTAAATAGCTTTTTCCAGCTCATCGCTTCCATTTCCTCAGTTTCTCCGCCTTCTTTAGTTATGGTATATTTATATCTCATTTTTTATAATATGTTTTATAAATAAAATCGTCTACTTCTGCCTGACTATATTCTTTTTCTCCTTTGGATTCACACAGCCAACATTGTTTAATTTCATCTTGTTCTTTTATCACCATGGTAATGTAGCCATTGCCTTTACACAGTGAACATGTTTCTTTATACGCCATAAAGTTTTGGTCTACCTCCTTTTTTACCCATAGCAGAGTAGTAAGCCTTTCCTGCTGGATATATCTTTCTATATTTTTTTCTTGTTCGTTTCGGTCCTTGTCGATAATGCGAAGTAATTGGAACATCTACATTCCATCCATTTTTTCTTAAAATTACTTTTCTAACTCTTGCTTGGACATAGTCAGGATTGCGTCCTGCTAGTTCACAAATTAGTCTGAAATGAGTGCCGCCCTCCATAAAAAAATGACGGGCTTGATCTTTATTATAACTGTAATGATTTTTATGAGAAATGTTCGCTTTCCTGCTCATATCAAGTTGAGGAGGACCTTTACAGGCGTCTAATACGGCTCGACATAAAACTGCAACCCAAAGATCTTTCTCGGGAAGAGTTACTTTCTCTTCATTAACGGTTTCTGCAGCGTGACCAACCATACTTGAAAAACTATTGATTGCTCGTCCCATTAGTTAGGTGCTTCCGTTGGAACATCCTTACCTATCTTTTGTCCCCACTTAATAATTTTTTCTTGACCGGGTAGAGTAATATCAACCCCAAATTTATTCCAGGATTTAGCCATTACATTAAGTTCTAGAACCAGAGTCGTGTATTGTTTACTACTTTCTCCTTTAATATTTAATGTTATCTTTCTGCTCATAACAAAAAGAATATAAGAAATTATAGGATAAAAGTCAAGGCTTAAAAAACGTTGATACTGCTGGTTAATTTAATGTCCTTGACCCCGCGATTTTTTACGTCGGTTGTTTTTATTGGGTCTTTTTGAATGACGTCCAGGTCGTTTGGGATGTTTTTGCTTAATATGGGCGTACCCAAAAGCCCTAGGCTTTCGGCTCATCGGGTTCCATCAGTTTTATTTCAGGAAGAGGACCAAATCCCGCAGAGCTAATTGGCATATAACTAATTACACCATTAACTTTTTGTTCGGTGTCAGCGCCGCAGCTCATACATCTATAGAAATTTTGGTAGATAGAGACAAAGACTGTTTTTGCCTCACAAAGAGGACAGTCTCCATTTGTTACTTCGGCCTTAAGATTAAAGCCCTTTCCAAAGATACCTTTTCCAAATTTCTCCATGACGTTTCCTATTGTATTTAGTCTTATCTTTAAATCGTTTAGGTGTAAAGTTTTTTAAGAGTCTGGCTATAGGATTCCGGCTTTTTTTCCTAGCCATAAACAAAAGTAATGAAGAGCAGTATTAAGAATACTACCAATAGAACTATTTTAGTTACTTTACTTACTTTTTTCATCCATAGACTCCACAACAGCTAAATTTATCCATAAAAAAATAATGGTAAACACTGAACCCTATAATAATTCCAATAGAAGTTCCAATTAAAATGGCCATGGTCCATTTAATCCAGGAGTATTTTAGTGATGTATCTTGAGCCATCTTTATTTGTTTTCACTTCAGCTTTAGTTTTAATACATTTATAAGAAACGGTATCTGAATACGTTCTTTCCGCTTCACGCTTTCCGCGAAGACATACACCCATGTTGGGTTGAATACGATGTTCCTTAATTTCAAAATTTATGAACATAAGGAGAGCTACTACTGTTTCCATCACTGAGTCCCGTTAGAGAAAGTTCTTTGTTTATCTTTGAGCTTTTCAATATCAGCTTGAACTTTATTCATTTGTTTAGTTAAAAAATCTATGTTTACTTTATTGTGCATTCCATCCTCGATAGCTTTAGCGATCCGATCGGTGGTCTTGTAAAGATCCTCAATCATCATAAATTGTTCCTGATCGGCCGGAAGCGCCCCTAGCATACCCCGAGGCCACTTTATTCTGAACTCAGTATTCATCTCTAAATCTTTATTCATAATTTCAAATTGAGTGGTAATACGATTTTGGGTCTCAATGATACCGAAGTAAGCCCAGGTCCCGATCGCGACGAGGGCGATCAAAGAGACCACCGTTTTCATCGGCATCTGAACTTTGGCTTCGTCCGAAATTTTTAGTGTCATTAGTTACAATTATTTTTGTCTAAATCAATTGGCTTGTCACCATTATAAAACCATACATAAGATGAAAGTTTCGTTCCATCTTGAGTATAGGTACATTTTTTGCCTACCGAACAGGCGCTTAATGCAAATAATAATGCAAGCACTAAATAAAATTTATTCATTTTGCTCCTCTGTTTTAATCGAGTGTTCATATGTGCGCTGTTCTGCGCGCTCTTGTTCTTCTTGCTGACAGCACTCTCCTCTGTCTTCTTTTTCTTTTGAGTGCGTACCACAGCATTTTTTTCGATTTATTGACACGCTTCACACTCCTCATGTTCGCAGTTCATGCAATTACATAGCCCATACATATCACCATGTTCCTTTAAAGAACAGTGGCAATTGCAGTTGCAGTTCTTACATTTAGTTCCTTCCATAAAAATCTTTCCAGAACCATGCTTTAAGTTTTTTCCACCATTTACTCATTTTCTTCCCCTTCTTCTAATTTTTTTTGCAGATCCATACCTTTTTGTAAAAGTTCGGATACGCTTTTTTCCTTTTCCTCAATTCCATAGAAGTACTTATCAGTATCTTCCGTTTTCCATTTACTACTATCTTCTACATTCCACGTACTCGTTTGCACTTTCCAGTCAAACGGAACTTCATCTCTTACTGTAAAAGATGGAATGCTCCATATTAACCTATTATTTGGTTGAGCTGCATAATTTCCGTTTCCCAGGGCCATTATGTGGGCGCATTTATGTTCTGCCGGAATTTCTGAATGATCCGTGTCAACTATATTACTCTCTGGGTGAGCCCAGTCAACTGTGAAAAGATAAGTCCCGTGATACCATTTCTTATCTTTTCCTATATATTTTCCTGATTGGCCTAGAAGGATATCAAAAGTACTAATACTAGGATAGTAACTAAAACAATTCCAAAGCTCCAACTCGTCAAGT
>Ga0209757_10000428_pt1 | contig 10157 bp, 16 predicted proteins | sample ETNvirome_6_1000_FD_185472 | JGI IMG/M metagenome (GOLD analysis project Ga0209757, IMG submission 185472) | Marine viral communities from the Pacific Ocean - ETNP_6_1000 (SPAdes) (version 2) | ecosystem: Environmental > Aquatic > Marine > Oceanic | place: Pacific Ocean | collected 2013-06-19 | reverse complement strand
TACAAGGTGTTACAAAATCCCTACGCGAAGAGACCTAAAACCTATTTTTAAATAAATAATTTAGGTATACAAAGTACTTAGGACACACAAAAAAATGTTAACACAAATAATAAAGTATAATAATAGTCCCACCAAACAAGATAAAAACATTACTATGGCTGAAGTCTATGGTAGTGAAAAGTTTGCTCATTTTATTTATTCACATATATTAATGCAACAACCTAAAACCATAATTGAATTAGGAACTGGCTTAGGAACTACCTCATTAATGATGGCACAGGCTGCAAAAGAAACAGGTTGTGGTATGGTGTATACTGTTGATGATGGTAGAGACTGGAATACCATGTCGTCCACATGTCTTCATGACAAATTTAAAGATCATTCTACCTACTTTGAGAATCTAGTAAAGAAAATGAAAGTAGATAAATTTATAAAATTGGTTAATCATAACTTAAATCTTAAAGGGTTAAGATTTAATCCTACTGGCTCGGTAGATTTAGTCTATGCAGATGCAACATCATCAGGGGCACCAGGATGCATAGATGTATTACATGCTTATTTACCTATTATGACTCCTAACTCCTCTATTTTTATAGACAGAGCCTCTACAATAAATCATTCTTATTTATTACTAGAGAGAATCATAGAACAATTTAATGGAGGTAAGATCCCATCGGTATTACTTAAACAACAGTCTCCTTTAGATGAACACCTCTTGAGAAGATGTGTTGCACAATCTAAATTTACTTTGATTCATCTCACAGAAAAAAACACTAACAAAGTTAACAAAAACCAAAACAGTGTGGCTTGGATAAAAATAGAGCCTGTGAATGTTTTCTTCGACAATGATGTTCACAATATATGGTACTTATCATCATGACAGCAAAGAAGTCTAAATATAAACACGTACTTATAAATAAGAAGAGATATTATTTTTATAAAATAACCTGGATCGATCCGACCGGGGACAGTGGGCATGCTACAGCAGCGGAATCTTTAAAGTTACAACCTAGTGTAATGATAACTCACGCATATGTATTTATCAAAGATAAAAAATCTCTGTGGACATTTGCTAGTTTTGAAGAGAATGATGAATTATTCTCCGACAGGAACGTCTTTCCCATTGGTTGCATTAAGAAGATGGAGAGAATTCTCTTGTGATTTATTTCCAACTAACTCTGGTTTATTTCTTACTTTCTCTTTCAATTCTTCTACTTCGACCCCTTCTAGGATTGGAGAATAGTCTTCTATTATTTGTTTCATTCTGTTTTCTAACTCTTCTGTGGTTAAGTCTTCTAGCTTACCAGTTCTGATTATCTTTTGTTCAATATACAAACCCGCCGCCTTTCCTCGAGCTACTTCAGCGTTTACTGCCGCTGACCACGCACCCTTCTTAAGTGCGTCCTGCCTAATTTTTCCTAATTCTGTAATATGTTTTTCATAAGTAACTTCATATTTCTTTTGCCATTCTTCTCTTAGTTCCCCAATGTGTTTTACCACTAGTGGATAGAGTTTTGGATTCTGTAATTTGCTAGCGTATTGTCTAGACGAGTCTTTGGCAAAACCTGCGTCCAATGCGCATTGTGTGGCAGTTTTCCGTCCTTCGTTAGTCACTAACTCATAGGCGAATTTCATTTGTGATTCTGTGAGTTTTTTTGGTAAGCCCATACTTGTAATATAGTACAACATCCGCTATATTGCAACCTATGTTATCCGGAAAGGCATTAAGATTATTACTAGATAAATTCATGAAATCGGAGGTGGCTAAGTCATCTCGTGTGCAAGTAATTTTACCTGATGGTAAGTTTTATGATGTAACCAGTGTTCAGTTATTAGAAAACAAACTAATTGGAGCAAGCGAGACGCATAGAATTGCACTGACTGTTAGCAAAGAATCAGCCTGGAGCATGGGAAAAGTAGTTAAGAAGGTATGAGATTTGAAAAATTTGAGGATGCTATAGTTGAACTTAATGGAATGGTTAATCCTCAATTTTTAAAGTTGTTAACAGATTATGCAGACAAGAAATGTGTAAAGATGGGAACAACCAACGCTGATAGTTCTTCTGCGTATAGAACAGTCAAGTGTCATACTTTAAGCAAGACATCGATTTCTGATTCAGCTCATTTTTTAAATATTCAAAATGAAATTACTAAGGCCTACTCTCACTATAAATTTAAGTTTCCTCAAATACACACAGCCACCCTCTTACAAGTAGATTTATTAAAATATGAAGTTGGAGGGGGTTATTTTTATCATACAGATGACTATACAGTTTCAGTCGAGGAGTATGGTAAGGATACGCCAAAGAATGCAGGAAGAATTCTAAGCGTTACTTTAAATTTGAACGACGAATATGAAGGTGGAGACCTGGTCTTTGGCTATCAAAATCTTACAGAGCTTAGGAGAATTAAAATGAAGAGTGGTACATTATGTTTTTTTCCCAGTAATTTTTTGTATCCCCATAAGATTGAAAGGATAACAAAGGGTACACGATACAGTGTGGTAGCATGGCTTGGTTAAAAGAGTATAAATACAAATTAATTAAAGAATTCTTTTCTCCCGATGAGTTGATTTTTCTTAAGATTTATTGCAAAAATAAATTAAAGGAGAACACATGGACTACAGATCTTCAATGTCCATTTACTCCTAAGTTTACTAAGGACGCCTTAATGGAGGCCCTGTTGGAGACTAAATTAGGTGTAGTTGAAACTCATTCTGGTTTAAAGTTATTTAAGTCATACTCCTATTGGAGATATTATGTATTTGGTTCTATACTAAAACCTCATTATGACAGACCCTCATGCGAAGTCAGTGTCACTGCCTGCATTCATAAGACGGATAAGTGGCCTCTGGTTATCGATAATAAACACTATGAGTTAGAAGAAGGAGACGCTCTTATATACTTAGGATGTGAGATGAGTCATTCTCGTTATGATTATTTTAATGGGGATGGGCTGGCTCAAGTTTTTTTTCACTATGTGGATCAGAACGGTCCTTTCACTCATCATAGAGACGATGAGTATCTCGCAGTCACTGGTCAAGCGCGTACTCCAGAAGATGAAAAAATTCTTGACAAATTAAAAAGGAGTAGTAGTGAAACCAGAAACTAAATTTTGGCATGAAGTTAAAAAATATACACCTCAAATATCGTGGACTAGGCTTGAAAACCTTAGCTCTTTTGGCACTCCTGATCTATTGGGGTATAATATTAATTCCAAGTTTTTTACTGTTGAATTGAAAGTTACAAAGACAAACAAAATCCGTCTCTCTCCACATCAAAGAGCGTTTCATATTAAACATCCAAATAATACATTCATACTTATTAAAGCCCTGACGGGCTCTCGTAAAGGTGTAAAACTTTATGAGGGAAAAAAAATCCAGGAGCTTGATGCTTGTGGCTTGAGGCTTGAGCCCCTGCGCCAGGATCTTAGGGCTTGTTGCTCTTATCTAACGTGGCTTGCTGCTTGACGCTTGCTGCTTGAGCCTTCCCCCGCTTGCTGCTTGCTGCCTGAGCCCTCTCCCTCCTCTTAAGCTCTTCAAATTCTTTAAACCACTTCGCTGTAAAAATATTTTTTTGCATTTAGTGCAGTCCGTAAGATATATTAGAAATTTTTTTGTTCCAGCAATTCCTACAATCCAGGCACTGGTTGCCCTGAGTGGGTGCCGGACAGGTGATAGCTCCGTGACTCGTAACGGTCGACGTGTGCGGCCATGAGCCAGACGGCTGCTGGTTAACCATTGGCATGGAGAATCTAAGAATTAAATTGTTCGGGGCTGAGCTAAGGTGCGCCTGAGTCCAGGCTTCCCGCGTCGGCATCCAGTGACGCCTCGTCGGCGTGAGATGACACACAGCGTAGATCTTGTTGAGGTGGTCCAGGTCCTGGACATCTCCAGAGTCATGCCACCTAAAAACATCCGCTTTTTTTGAATTAATAAGAAGAGCCATAGCGCCTGACCAGAGCGGGTGCTTGATGCTTGCCAGTCTCCTGTACTGTGCATCTTGCACAACTTTAAATACGTAACAACCCTTTAATGCATAGCAGCCATGGCAGGTGCTGCCCTTCACAGCCCGGAGCTTGCCGCCTGTTTTACATTCCTTTGCTGGCAGGCCATATGACCAGCCCGGCATTTTAGACGGTTTACTCAGGCCGCCAACTAGGTCCCATGCTTGTTGTGTGTTCATACTTTCTAAATTCATTTTAATTCATGATTATGTCTTTTTTGTGGCGCCTGCTGCTTGAAGCTTGCTGCTTGTTGCTCCCTGCTTTTTTTAATTTTTTTATTTTTTTTTTCAACTTCAGGTTGTGCCGGGCCCGCGCTGCCGCGGGTCCAGTGTTCCAGGTAACAGTTTTAAACATTAATTTGTTTTCTTTTTGGCTGTGCCACCCTGAATCATGACGTCATCAGTGGCGAAGTTTTTGGTTAACATCCCACCTATTTGGGCTATCATCTTAACCTCAGCGTGTTTCTCGTGTGTGTCTTTGTGTTTGATATATTCCTCGTTCAGGCTTACTGGCTCAAACTTGGTATAATAAAACAAAGTTCCACCATCATAACCGTCTTTGGCTTTGGTTGATTTTTGAGTTGCTACATGCCATCTATTATTTTTAAAGAGATAAATATATTCTATAAATATATCTCCTTTCATACTGTTCATAAACGCCCACTCATCTCGAGAGGTCTTTGCAGGATCTTCATCCCTGTCCCAGTCTCGACCGTAGAAACTACACTCATCGATTGTGTCTCCCAGGTATGATGCATCTCCATGATCAAACAGGAGCTGCGCCAACTCACGTCTATTATAATTGTCAATCAGGCATTTGCCTACACCGTAGGGATAGCCATCACTATGGACATATATAACTTTTACTTTCTTTGTCTTCGGATCTTCTATTGCTATATTGCTTCGTGTACTCATTTTTTCTCCTTTGTTAATTTATCCTATACTATCTCATACTCATTGTCAAGCTTGTTGCTTGACGCTTGTAGCTTGACCAGTGTAGAGCGCCCGCTGGGGCCATTATGAGATGATCAATCTCTTCTCACACTGATCCCAGATCCAATTTCAGATTGACGTACGCTTGCTAGCTTACTGAATATTGGATCTGGGATCAGTTCTCTCTTCCCGGTCCGGACGGAACGGAAGTCCTTAGACAAGTAATAGAGAATTGTCCCAAAAAATTAATTATCTAAATAAGTAAATTAATTTAATATATAATAATATAGGAGAAATGTGGCAAAAGTATGGCACCAGGAAAAATAAACTTCTTGACAAATCCTATTTTTTCCTATATACTTGGACGGTGGCTGGGGATGGTGGTTAGTATATAATATAAAAAAGTTGCCTTAAAATAGCCATGTTTCAGATATAGGATTTTCCCAATGCAAAAAATAGAAAGAAGAAAACAATGAGTAGAATAAGACTAAACCAAGAGTATAGAAATAAAGTTGCCAATAGAATGAAAGTTCATATTGAGCAAGAAGATACTCAAGAAAAAGAGAAGTTTTTTCAAGAGAGAGAAAACTTTAAAGCAATCCAAGATAAAACTTGGGAACTTGCCAAAGTATGTGTTGAAAGACATTATCCAAAAGAAGATGTTAAAATGGCACATTATCTTCAAGACAAATATGACAACGTGAATACTATTGCAAAAGATAGTTGTTTTCATTTTGGCTACATGGGAAAACCAGAAATGGAAGCTGAGGGGGACAAGTATATCTCTAAACATTTTGATTTCAGATTAAATGGGGACATTGACGGAACTGATAGGCAAGATGATATGAATAGTTATAATCCAGAAAGTAGAGATTTTGGCTATGCTTATTTTAGGGATGAGTTAAAAGGTAGAGAGGGTTGCAATCCAGATATTACAATAGAAATGGAGGGCAAAGATAGCAACCCACATTGGACAAAGTATCAAGACGCTAATAACAAGTATCTTGGTTCTAATTGTGGAAATGGAAATTTAACAAGTTATTCAGCAAAATGGGATAAAGAATATGAGTTAGATTTGATTGGTCGTGAATATTGTAGAGATAGGCAAATCGCAGTTTCAAAAGAGGAATATAAAACTTTTGAAATGTGGCAACAGAAAAAAGGTCAGTTAATCATGGCACATTATAAATGGATTAAATCTGTCTTAACCCAAATGAAAGAAATTAAAATGGGTTTAAAAGGATATAGATATTTAGATGAAGCTATTGAACTTTGCACAGAACTTGGATTAAATGTTCAAGAAGATGAGGTTATTAGAACCAACTCAACTGGACTTGTAATCTACAATCCCAAAAATCTTGCTGAAAGGATTAAGGGCATGAAAAACAAAAATTTCAGTAGAGAAGATAAGATAAAAGAGAGGTTATTGTACGAGAAAAACGCACAATCACAAGTTGTAAATTAATTTATTTACTTCTTGCTTTTAGCATGGGATATGATATAATTATCCCATGTTAAACAAAACGAAAGGTAATATGAAAGACACAGTAAAAAAACAAATCAACGAGTTAGAAAACGGACAAGTTTTCTTTATTACTTATTATGCAAAAAAGCATAGAGAAATAATTACTCGTAAAGGCAAAGTAGATGAAAAATCTCAAATTAGAGGAACATGGACAACACCAAAAGGCAACTATTGTTTTTGCTATTTTGATATTGATGCTGAAACTTTGAACCCCTATAGAACTGCAACTAACCCAATAAAAATAGAGAAAGAGGTAGCATAAATGTTTGGTAAAGATAAAAACGCAATTCTAACTACTAACTTAATTGTTAAAGTTAGAAAGTATCAAAACACAGAACCTTATTTTAGTTTATATACTGTTCCAGCAGTAGCCGACCAAACTAAAGCAAGAGATACAGTTGAGAAATTAAATTCTTTAGCTGAATTAGAAAACAAAGATGGTTGGCAAGAAGAATATTATTCTGTCAGCATGACTTTATAAATCATGTATAATTTATTATTATACTTTGGACTATTTTTTATAGTTGGGGGATTTAGTTTGTTCTTATATTCAGAAATGAAATTAAGAGAAATTGACCTTCAACTATTTAAACTTGAACAAAAAATAGAGCAGTTAAAAAATGGCTCTTAAATTTTGCCAAGGAACTCATTGCCATACTTATTGTACAAAGGATAGACTTAGAGGAAACAAAGACAATAAAACTTTCCAAACCAGAAGAAGAAGTTCTTTTTATTATGGTAAGAGTAATTTTTGTTCTTTAAATTGTCAGAGTGATTGGTGGCAAGTACATGGAGATAATGCAATCGACCACTTTGGAAGATTAACTGAACCAAAACATTTAACAGAAGATAATGCCTGGGTTAAGGATTATGATTGGCGTCATACTACTGATGATGAACACAGATATTATTATTTAAATAAAATAACAAAGGAACGAAGAACATTGACTGAGGAACAATATAGTGATAGTACTTACACATTAAACGAAAGGTAATATGAAAGAAAAAAATAAACAAAAACATTTTGGAAAATCTTTTGATAAAGATTTAAATTTTCCAAAACATTTAACACCAGAAATAATGCACTCAGCATTATTTGTTTTTAATGCACAAGGCAAAGAAGAAGTTTCACAACGTGTGCAATATTGTGCTGAACAAATTGGGGACGAAGCAATGTCTTACGCAATGGCATTGTTAGTGTTACCAGAATTGCAAAAGCTAACAATGCAATCAGATGAATATAAAAAATGGCAAGCACAAAATAAAAAGACAATGCATTAGAGAACTATCATCACGATAGTGTTACCTGGAAACCTGGCGTCTTGCGACGCCAGGTTTTTTTTTATTTTATTTTATTTTTTTTATTTAAATTTTTTTTTTAAAACAAAAAAATTTTTTTTCTTTTTTTAAAAATTTTTCGCGTCTTGCATGTATGCAGTTTAATCATCAATCATAGGTTGAATTTTTTTGCGCCCGTAAAATTTTTGGGTAGAGGTACCAAGTCGATCCAGGAATTTGAAACGTCCATAATGGGTTTTTCCCCTTTTTAAAAAAGGGGTCCCAAAGTTTTGACTTTAGACCTTGATTTAGACGTTTAAAGCTATAAAATAGTTATTGGGACTCCTATGAACCTAGACAGAGAAAAATTAAAAAATTTTGAAAAGTTGCCGGCTGATGTAAGAAGACAGTTCTCCTTGATGATGAATCAATGGAAAGAGAAGAAAAAGGAGTCTAAGGTTAAGTCTGACTTTCTAAGCTTTGTTAAGCATGTTTGGCCGGAATTTATAGAGGGATCCCATCACAAAAAGATTGCTAATAAATTTAATGATCTAGCTGCGGGAAAAATTAAAAGACTCATTATCAATATGCCACCTAGGCATACTAAATCTGAATTTGCTTCTTACCTTTTACCATCCTGGATGGTTGGAAAGAATCCTAAATTAAAAATAATACAATCTACAAATACTACTGAACTTTCAGTTAGGTTTGGCAGAAAAGCTAAACAGTTAATTGATTCTCCAGAATATCAACAATTTTTTAAAACAAGACTTAAAGAAGATTCCAAAGCTGCAGGAAAGTGGGAAACTGCTCAGGGTGGAGAATACTATGCAGCTGGTGTAGGCTCAGCGATTACTGGAAGGGGAGCGGATTTATTAATTATTGATGATCCCCATACAGAACAAGATGCCATGAATGCGAGTGCTTTAGATAGAACTTATGAATGGTTTACATCTGGACCAAGACAGCGTCTTCAGCCTGGAGGTGCCATTGTAGTTGTAATGACGAGATGGAATGAAAAAGATTTAACAGGTCGTTTAATTGGATCTCAAAAAGAACCTAGAGCAGATAAGTGGGAACTAATTGAGTTCCCGGCGATCATGCCATCCGGTAAACCTGTTTGGCCAGAGTATTGGAACCTTAAAGATTTAACCTCGGTTAAAGCATCCATCCCTGGAAGTAAATGGAATGCTCAGTACATGCAGAATCCTACTTCAGAAGAAGGAGCTTTAATAAAAAGAGAATGGTGGAAGAATTGGGAGCCAGAGGAGCTTCCTCCATTACAACATGTCATTCAATCTTATGACACAGCTTTTATGAAAAAAGAAACCGCTGACTTTTCTGCAATTACAACGTGGGGAATTTTTACTCCGAATGAAGACAGTGCTCCAGAATTAATTTTAGTAGATTCATTAAAAGGAAGGTACGAGTTTCCTGAGCTAAGAAGAATTGCGCTAGAACAATATGGTTATTGGAATCCCGAGACAGTTATAGTCGAGGCTAAGGCATCAGGGCTCCCACTAACATATGAGTTGCGTAAAATGGGAATTCCTGTTATAAATTTCACACCTAGTAAAGGAAACGATAAACATACTAGAGTAAACAGCGTTTCCCCCCTCTTTGAGGGTGGACGCATATGGGCGCCCAAAGAAATGGAGTTTGCTCAAGAAGTAATTGAAGAATGTGCAGCGTTTCCATATGGGGATCATGACGACTTGGTCGATTCTATGACACAAGCAGTGATGCGATTTAGACAGGGCGGTTTAATCACCCACCCCGAAGACTACAAAGAAGAAAAAGTAGTTAAAACGCAAAGGACATATTATTAATGAAACCCGATAACTGGAGAACTGATTATGATTGGACTGATCCAGATGATTATCCGGTGCAAGACGACAAAATATTTGATATACAAAGTGAGGAGGAATTAATGTTACCACATGAAATAAAAGCACCACCAAAAGGAATTGAATCATTACAGGAAGGTCAAAGATTTGCTGACGTTGACCCTATTGAAAAAAAAATACAGGAATTAATGGCTAGAGGATTAAGTAGAGAACTTGCTGAAGTTATTGTCAAATCAGGAATGTCAGAAGATAGTTACGAAATTATGGATAAAAAAGCTCAAGGTGGAAGAATCGGTTATGCTTTCGGAGACCCGGATCCTGAAGTAGTAGACGACGATTTAACCACTATGGAATTTATGCAGGATCAAGGAATTCCTTACGGGGAACAGGCATCAGGAATCAATAAAGATGTTCTGATAGAAAAAGTTGTAGAAGAATTTATTAAACGAAAAGGTCGTAAACCACGATCAATTGAAGAGATTAAAACATTTTATATGCAGGAAATGGCAGGCGGTTCAGGAGAACCTCAAAGAGTTGCTTATAACCCAGGAGATTATGATCCTATGATTG
>Ga0209757_10000427_pt1 | contig 10173 bp, 20 predicted proteins | sample ETNvirome_6_1000_FD_185472 | JGI IMG/M metagenome (GOLD analysis project Ga0209757, IMG submission 185472) | Marine viral communities from the Pacific Ocean - ETNP_6_1000 (SPAdes) (version 2) | ecosystem: Environmental > Aquatic > Marine > Oceanic | place: Pacific Ocean | collected 2013-06-19 | reverse complement strand
CTCTTTACCTAAATATTTTTCAACATCGGACATCTTATCTATGTCCAAGGCCAGTTTTTTCATTTCATCATTAATAGCAATGTACTTCCGTGCATCTTTATCGCTCGTCGGATCAAGGCCCAGGGCCTTCCATATTTTATGACCTTCTTTATTTTGCTTATGAATTTTAATACCTCCCAAACCTCTAGGATCCATATAATCAATAATATTCGAAGGTTTTGGTGGTGGTGGATTAAGAACAGTTTTAAGTCTATTTAAATTTTTTAGAAATACTCCACCTTGATAGTCATCAAATTGGGGAATATAGGCTCCTTCACTTTCAAATATTTTTAAAACTTTATCAACACTGCCTTGTTCAACTTGTTCTTTTATAAGTTCTTTAGAAACTAAATCTTTTCCAAAATGTCTGAGGCTAGGGTGTCTTTTGACATTGGTCCTTGTTCCAAGTTGAAGATTAATTCCCAACTCTTTCATTAAACCAAAAATTTCGTTAAATAATGCTTTTTTCATTAATAATAGGTCCTATTAACTTGTGGTGGTTTTTCCTCTTTGTAATCTTCAGGGTGTGGAAGAAATCCTCCTTGCCTAAAGCGCATTAAGGCCTGTGTTGTACTGTCAACCAGGTCATCATGATCCCCAAAAGGAAATGATGCACATTCTTCTATCACCTCCTCGGCAAATTTAAATTCAGGGGCCCATATTATACCACTTTCAAACAAAGGTGCTACTGAATTTACTCTAACATGTTTATCATTCCCTTTACTAGGAGTAAAATTAACAACTGGAATATCCATTTGACGAAGTTCATAAGTCAAAGGTAGCCCACTAGCTTTAGACTCAATTAAAACCATTTCCGGAGTCCAATATTTATAATCTTGCAGAGCTTTTCTTCTCAATTCTGGAAATTCTAATCGTCCTTTCCAAGAATCCAGTAAAATTAAATTAGCTGTCATCTCAGGAGCAGGGTAAAATATTCCCCAAGTCGTAATTGCGGAAAAATCAGCTGTTTCTTTTTTCATAAATGCAGTGTCATAACTTTGAATTACATAATGAAGTTTAGGAATGTAATCTTTTGTCCATCTTCTCCACCAGTCTCGCTTAATAAGGGCACCTTCTTCAGAAGTAGGATTTTGCATGTATTGGGCATTCCATTTAGCAACCGGTAAATCAGCTTTTACCTTTTCTAATTCTTCCATTTTCCAATATTCCGGCCACATAGAAGCAGCCTCTTCTGTATCCTCGTCCATAATGGCAGGAAATTCGACCACTTCCCATTGATCACCCTTAATTTCTTTTTGATTTTTTATTAAAATTCCAGTTAAATCCTTAGTTGACCATCTAGTCATAACAATAACGATAGAAGCGCCTGGTTGAAGACGTTGACGTGGTCCCGAAGTATACCATTCATAGGCATTTTCAAGAGCAGTCGGAGACATCGCATCCTGTTCCTTATGGGGATCATCAATAATCAATAAATCAGCGCCCCGTCCGGTGATTGCACCGCCGACTCCTGCTGCGAAGTACTCGCCACCTTGCGCTGTTTCCCACCTACCGGCAGCTTTGGAATCTTCCTGTAATTTTGTTTTAAAAATTTTACGATATTCTGGGGAATCAATTAAATGTTTTGCTTTACGACCAAACCGGATGGCCAGTTCTCCAGTGTGAGTGACTTGAATGATTTTTAATTTGGGTTCACGGCCCACCATCCACGCTGGCAACAAATAGGACGCGAATTCTGATTTTGTATGCCTTGGTGGCATATTAATAATTAAGCGCTTTATTTCTCCAGTTGCCAGTTTATTAAATTTTTCTGCAACATGCCTATGATGGGATCCTTCAATAAAGTCTGGCCACATGCATTTTACAAAAGATAAAAAATCATTTTTAGCTCTGGTCTGTACCTGTTTTTCCAGATGCATTATCTGATATTTTTTAAAAATTTTTCTTACATCAGCGGGTAATTTATTAATATCTATATTTTGTAAGTCCATAGGAGTCCCAAAATGTATTTAGCAGGCCTGACACCCTAAATCAAGCAATTCAACCAAAAGTAGTGGGACCCCTTTTTTTTCTTTAGGGGGTAGGGGTCGATTGGCCCGTGCTTATTTGAGATTGGGTTTGGTACCTCTATTGAATAGAGTAAGGAGGGGTAACCCGACGTTAGTCGGGTTACCATCATGGTTAGTTGATTGTTCTTTGTCTACGTTCTGTTATGAAGTCTTTATATTTATCTGACTTCATTGTATCCTCAATTAATTGAGGAAGAATTAATAAAGCCATGACATAACTTGCTTTCTTATCTCCAATCTTTTTATATATTTGTTCTATTCTTTTTGACTTCTCCTCTCTATCTTTGCCGTTGTTAACGTACAACGCACTAACTAAAACATCTGAACTTAAATGTTCTGGTGCGTTTAGTTCTTCACACATATCTAGTTTAGGTATTGTCATATTTATTCTCCTGTATTTAATGTATAACTCTTATCACGATACTGCTCCTCGGTCAATGGTCTTTGTTCTTTTGTTATTCCATTACGATAAATATATCTGCTTTGCCTATCATCAACACTCCAATCATAATCTTTGTACCACGCGTTTTGTTCTGTTAAATGTTTTGCTACTGTTGTTCTTCCAAAATGGTCAATAGCTTGGTCACCATATTTATTAAACCAATCATTCTGACACCACAAAGAACAGAAATTCCCATTGCCATAATAAAAACTACTTCTTCTTCTAGTTTGATAAGTTTTATTTCCTTGCGTTCCTTTTATCCTGTCTTTAGTTTTATGCATATGACATTCAGGACCTTGGCAAAATTTCATCTCACTCATTTTTATCCTCTCGCATTTCCCCAATACATTTAGCATGGCTTTGTAAAACTCTTTCAAGTGTTGCAATTCTTTGTTCTAACTTATCCACTACTCTATTCATTCTTCTTTTTTCATTTTCTTGTTCGCGTTCTGCTGTAATAATTCCAATATTACCTTCATCATTTTCTATCTTTGATTTCATTTAATCGCTCCTGTTTTTTTTTGTTTTTATAATCTTGCCAGAAAAAATAGACACAACTAAATGTCGCGCCTAAAATTATTAAAAGTAAATCTTTTATCATGCATTTCTCCATTTACAATTTACTGCTGTTCTTGGGTGGTTTGCGTCAACATCCCAAAAGTTATAGCAATCGTTTCCATTGTTGTCTGTCCATTGTTTTGATTTAAAGTTTTCATGTTCATCAACACCTCTAACTGTGTCAACTTTCTTTCTACTTTTCATGTACCAACTAATGTATTTTATAGACATATATTTCTTCTTTCTGTTATGGGATTATCCTATTATAGATAACCCCATAAATCAAGTATTAATTATTTATACTTTGTTGTTTTTCGTATGCTACTCTAGCGAGTATTTTCTCCTCTCTACTGATATTTTTATTCTTCATAGATTTTAACATTTCAGACGCATTTACTGGATTATAACACGTTAGACCTGTTGAATTAGTTCTAATGATTTCAGCTTCATTAATTGCTAATCCACTCAATGTCGCAAACTCAACTGCCTCATCAAGATACTTATAGTTTTTAACAACTTCTTTGACAAACTTCATTTGTTTTAAAATACTTTCAATCCAAATTTCGTGTGCCATAATTAATTGTTGTTTAGCAGTTTGCCAAATAATCAATGTGTCATACTCTTGCTTACTGCATGGAATTTGTCTATCTCTACAATATTCCCTACCAATTAAGTCAAGTTTGTATTCATCATTCCACGATTTAGCAAAACGATTTCTACCCTCATCACTGCTTGAATATGTTCCAAGAAATTTATTGTTTGCGTCAACAAATTTTTGTTCGTGGGGATTTCTATCCTTGCCTTTCATTTCAACAGAAATATCAGGATTGCAATTTTCTTGACCTTTTAAATCATCACGAAAATAGGCATAAGCAAAATCTTGAGAGCGAAAACTTCTGTCCTCATACTGCCTGTCTATGCCATCAATGTCACCATCAATTTTAAAGTCAAAATGTTTAGTTGTGTGTTCTTCTTTGCCTTCTTCATCTTTACCCATATACCCAAAATGAAAACAGCTATCAGGGGCGATAGTATTTACATTGTCATATTTGTTTTGAATATAATGACAAATGTCCACATCTTTTTGTGGATATTGTTTTCTAACAATAGTTTCAGCAAGTTTCCAAGCATTATCTTGAAGTGATTTAAAATCATTTCTCAAGTCGTAATACTTTTTTCTTTCTTGCGTATCTTCTGCCTCTAGGTGTACTCTAAATCTAGGATTAATTTTATTTCTTAATTCCTGATTTAGTCTTATTCTTCTAGGTTGCATTGTTTTTTTCTCCTTTATATTTGTTTGCATAAAAAAATTAATTTATATTATCTTGACATTGATGTCAATAGGATTATATATGATATATCAAATTATTTTTCTTCACAGAAGTAAGCTATAATTTGTTGGGACATATCCCCGTCGTGATTAGGTAATTATTTATAATATACCCTGTAACGATTGGGACTGATCCCTGATCCATTGGAAACGGAAAAACGAATCAGGCTCAATGGATCTGGGATCAGGAATATGAATAAAAATTATGGATACTTTTTTAAATAAATTTTTAAGCTGGCTAGTTGTATTGAGTGTAATAATTTCTCTTATTTTTCTATGTGTTGTTTTAATAGATTTAAATAACATTTGGAAAGATTTAATAGAATACCAAGAAAGAATAAAAAATTTAGAAATATTAACTCTCCGTAAAATGGGGGTAAAAATATGAAAATTCAACCTGTGGTTGTAAAATACAACCTCTGGTTGAAGGCCCAAGCTACAAGCTACAAGCAACAAGCTTGACAGTGACTGAAGGATAATATAGGATGAGTTATGAAAGAAGAAAATTATGACATATAAAGTAATAAGATGGAAAACGGACGGAACGGAAGAGATCTGGACTGCTCCAAAAAAACCAACGTTTGAACAAATGTACAAATTGATTGACTGTACAACAATTGAAAGACAATCAGGTTATGACAAAGACATATCAAATAGAACTTTTGACATGTGGATGGATGAAGAGTCAAAATGCAAGGCACCAGAGTTTATCAAAAAGAATGAGCGTGCTACAAATGCTTGGTATACATGGCAATCAAGAACGGGTCATCAATCATTGCCTAACGACTTCATTGCGGGCAACACTGTAATTTATAAAAAGATAAAAGAAGAAAAATTAAATGGTTAAGATCTGGAATACTGGAAGCGCTGCAGAGCGCTTCCGGCACAACGGTTTGATCTTGAGAAAGTCAATTAAATTCTATCTAGGGACCTGTCCTTTAAAAGAAGCCGCTTGGGCCTACGGAAAATAAAATATGGGGGAAGGCCGAATAATCCCCACGCTATATGCAAGCGGCGTCCACGGCTGGGCCCGAAGCTCCAAGCAACAAGCGAGCAGCAAGCTTGACAATGACTAAAGGATAATATAGGATTAATTTAAAAAGGAATAATATGAAAATGAAACCAATGTCACAAATAAATAAAGAAATAGATCCACTGGTAAGAATCGCGGACGCTCTGGAGGAGATTCTGCGACTAGTTAAAAAAGACATGGAACCACGAACCAAAAAAAAGGAGGAGTAATGCAGTTCGAAAAACCAAAAAAGAAAACGATTGATTGGTACGGTAAAAAAGTTTCCGTCCCGTTCGATTGTCAAATCTATCCAGAAAAAGAAGTTAAGATAGCTAACAGGTTCAGCGGGCAGGAAACAACAATGCCTGGATACGCTGCTGCCGTCTACGATACCATCATTGGCGCAGAGCGCTTTGAAGACTATGACACGGTCAGAGCTGGACTGGATTGGTTCCAAAAACATTTTGCAGAACAATACATGGTGGTGCTGGACTGATGGAACTAGAATATAAAATCATCTATAGGATTGGTCAGGACATCCCAATCAATCCTGGCTGGATTAAAGACCAAATCCAGGCGGCTATTGATGCATTACAAGTAAAAATAAACGAAAAAAATTTACTCGGTCAACATAAACTAGAACTCAAGGCACCTGAGGGCTGGAACTGATGGTCATTGCCTGGAATACTGGCCTCGCTGCAGAGCGGGCCCGGCACAACCTGAAGTTGAAAAAGAAAAAAAGAAAAAAGAAAAAACAAGCAAGCAACAAGCGAGCATTGACAAACAATAACAATAGGATTATAAGGGACATATGAAACAATTCACAATAAAAATTAGCGGTGCATCGTCCGCGCAGTTACTAACAATAGCGGCCGAGCTCAAGATCATGAGTCACGCCTGGACCAAATTTGGTCCCAGGATCCTGATCAATGATCAAGAGGTCCAGGAACCAAGGCTCCGGATCCCGCGCAATCAAGAAAAAAACAAGCAAGCATTGACAAACAAGCAAGCATAGGATATTAAAGGATATGAAATTATCAAACTTTTTAGACAAGTACCATAGCCGGCATGACAAGATCCGCATTCTGGAAAAAATGTTGAAAGTTGCGGAAAGCAACAAGCGTCAAGCAATTAGCCTTAAAAAAGCCAAAAACATAATATTTAATCATAAAGATAAAATAAAAATATGAAAAAAAAATACTGGCTGTTAGATTATTTTATACATGATAAGAAGGACCTAGCACCATCATATGTGAAGAAAGTAGAAAGATTTTTAAAATGCTTAAAAAAGAAGCAAGCGCCATTGTAGGCGGCCTAAGCAAGCCGGGTAAAATGCCGTGCTATTCGATCAACCTGCCCGCCACAGCATGTAAGGTGGGCTCGATCATGGTCCGTGTACCCGGGACCGTGTGCCATGGATGCTATGCATTAAAATTCCGTTACAATTTTAAAAAAGCTAAAAAAGCAATGGCCCGACGCCTGAGGGCCTTGGACCACGGATCCTGGACCACGGCCATGGTAGCCCTGATCACCGGTTCAAAATATTTCCGCTGGCACGATTCTGGAGACCTACAGAGCGCCAAGCATCTAACAAATATTTTTGAAGTATGTAACAGAACCCCAGGCACCATGCACTGGCTGCCAACCCGCGAGGCTAAGCTCCTCCAGTATCTAGACCCCGAAGTAGTTCCGAAAAATTTATTAATAAGATTAAGCGCCACGAAGGTGGACGGCGCAGCCCCTGCCGCCTGGCCATGGACGTCGACTGTATCGACGAAGAGTAAGACATGCCCGGCGCCTGAGCAGGGCGGCAAGTGCATGAGCTGCCGACAATGCTGGACTAGATCTGTTAAAAATGTTACTTACCCCAAACACTAATGGCCTGGGAATTTAAACATCCAAAATATTATAAGGAAATGAAAAAGCTTCAGCGAGAAGAGAAAAACAAGCAAGCAACAAGCGAGCAGGAAAAACAAGCAAGCAATCAACAAGCGAGCAGAGTCTCAAGCACCGTGGACCATGGTCCCGGGACCACAGACCCGCAAGCATAACCTTCACTCACTAGTTCCTGGATCAAGGTCCCTGGAACAAGTTTCATGGTACAAGGACCAAGGGCCTTGACCAAGATAAAGGTATCGTTGGGATGGGTGATATGGAACGCTATTTGGTGGGGTGAAAAATTTATTTTATTGGCTTTTGTAACCTTTAACTCAACAGTAAAAAAGTGCCGATTAGTATTATACCCCAAGCAATCAGGCAGACCAATCCCAGCAGTATTTTCAATTCTATTCCAGGTAATTCCTGGTGTATTTTTCTTAAGTTCATGCCAAAGTTTTCTTTCTGGTGTCATCTGTATTTTAAGCCAATTAGCGCATGACTATATCACCTAGTTTTTTCATAACATCACCAGGCGAAGCCACTTCAGGGGTTACTCTAAGAATAAGCCGATGAGTCTCACGGGCTCCTAATATTTTATTTTCCGCCAGAACAAATTCCCTAACGTCATACAACTCTTTGTTTGGCATTTCAACACTTACTCTTGCTGTTCTACAAACTTCGCTGCCTTTAACTGGATCCATAAACTGAGCTAGAGCACTAAACATTTCTCGACCGACTAGCATTACAATCCTGATTTTCTAAAAGTTTCCATTTTATTTTCTATATGATCACTAATTTGTTTACTTAACTTTTCATTTTCTTCTTCTAGCTCTGAGACTCGCACACGTAATTTTCCATTAAGGTTTTGATGATGTTCATTAACTTCAAGCGAATCTGCAACCCTGATAAACAAATTATTATTCTCTTTTTTAACTCTATCTAGTTCACTTTGTAGATGTTCTGATCTAGCCTGAGCTTTCTTCATCTCTGGTGAATTTATACCTATGCCTTTAACAATAGATGTTTCACCATCAGCTTCCTGCACTCGTTTCTTTAATTTTTTATTTTCTGCTTCCAGCTCGCGATAAGCTATTTCATCCATCGTATCTAAAGGTCTACTTTTTAACAAGGCCACATTCTCTCTTTGAAACTTATCATTAACCTCAAGAGCAATAGACAATGAGTTTTCAAGCTCCTTAACTCTTCCCGGTGAATTATTCTCTCGGTCTTTTCTCATTTCTCCCACAACACATTTACCTTCTTTCATATTTGACATATTAAGCCAACTTAAGTACAATGTCAATATGGGAGTTCCAAAAAGATTAACTGAAATGCAGATGAGATTCTGTGAAGCTCTTGTATATAATGAGGGCCGTACGACGGGGCACCAAGCCTGTATAGACGCTGGCTATTCCAAAGATAACGCAAGGCCCATGGCCTCAAGATTACAGAATCCACGATATTTCCCCTTAGTTGCTAAATACTTAGGTGATCTAAGAGAAGAGAGATTAAAAAGATTTGAAGTAACATATGAAAGACACATTACTGAACTAGCCAAGATTCGAGATGCTGCCCTTAAGAGAGGTTCTTTTTCGGCAGCAGCAAATGCTGAAAACATGAGAGGCAAAGCCGCAGGATTATATATAGAACAAAAAATAATAAGGTCAGGTAAATTAGAAGATATGACAGAAGGTGAGCTGGAAGCCAAGATGAAAGAGCTTTTACATGACTACGCACCAATCTTAAACGCGAAGCAAATCGAAGGCGATTTCGAAGAAAGTCTCGACAAGATCGAAGCCCCCAAGTCCACATCCTAACTATCTTTTCTTTTTCTTTTTAGATTTAAGTTTTTTCTTTTTAGATTTAAGTTTTTTCTTTTTAGCCACTGTTTCCTCCTTCCACGGATATTCCCAGAATACCATTAATCGTCAGACTCTTCTAACTCGTCAATAGCTTCATCAATTTGATGTAAAAGATCATCTTCTTTTTCTTCTATCTTATCTAATTGATCTTTAAGCTTTCTTAACTTTTTAGCAATTTTATTCATTTATCCTCCTCTCTACTGTAACTTAGTTATTTTTTTTATACAAGACAAGGGTATCATAGTCCTATCCCCGAAAGTAATCTCCTTCGTGTCTTCGTCTTTATCATAAGAGGCAAAGATCTTAACATGATTATTATCCTTGAAATATATCCATCCTTCATTAATTGGACTAGCTAATTTCATTCTATTAAATTCTTTATCACTAGCCCATCCTGAGTCAGACACAATATCAATCCATTCAATCCTGCACTTTGAATATGGGATATCGTTTGACTGTGTAGCGTTTATCATTAATCTTTTTCTTCTGGGTTTTCTTCTTTTTGGTATTCTTGCCATAGTAGTAGTCCGGATTATGCTTCTTATTAAACTCTTGGATAAAATCTGAGGGACCAATCCAATTTTTGCTTCTTCCTATCATATCAATAAAATCCTACTTAGTCATCTCCAAAGTCGTTTCCCTATATAAGTACTTTTCAATAATAATAATTGAACCAAATATTAAAAGTGCCAAAATCGGCACAGTTATTGTATTATTTACTTACTGTACCTTATATATGGTACATAGAAATTATTTATGGTATATGATTATATAATAATACCAATGTAAATACTTCATTTATACCAAATAACCAAAAATATTTGAGAAATAAAAAAATATTTTTTTATTTTCTTGTAGAATCCTTAATAGGGGAAACGACATCTGCCTTCTTTTGGACATCATCTGCCTTATTTTGGACACTTACTCCAAATTGGCTTCTTAATTGGTATAATTTCTGGTTTGCCCAACTTAATCTGGCTAGTAACTTATCTATTTCTTCAGTTACATTAGGATGTCCGGCT
>Ga0209757_10000426_pt1 | contig 10201 bp, 14 predicted proteins | sample ETNvirome_6_1000_FD_185472 | JGI IMG/M metagenome (GOLD analysis project Ga0209757, IMG submission 185472) | Marine viral communities from the Pacific Ocean - ETNP_6_1000 (SPAdes) (version 2) | ecosystem: Environmental > Aquatic > Marine > Oceanic | place: Pacific Ocean | collected 2013-06-19 | reverse complement strand
CGGGGACTACAACCTCGCCCTGGAGGCGATCAACAACTCGATCGACTTCCATATCGGGCAGCAGGAACGCGCCATTGAAGCAACCGAGGCGCAAACCCGAGCCGTCGGGCAGGCAGACCAAGCCCTTCTCGCCTACACCGCGTCGTTGCACGACAACTCTGCGGCCTATGTGGTCACCGAAGCCGACATCGACCGCACGAGTGACGCTCTGGCCCGCAATATCCGTCACTGGAACGGTGTGCGTGACGCAGCGGATGCCGCCAGGGCAACGATCCAGGACGCGGCGTTGACCGAGCAGTCGGGGAAGGAAGCCGCGATGCGAGCCGAACAGGGCTTGCGAATCAAACGAGAAATGGTACAGGCCGAGGAGCGGCAGGCGGCGGCTCTGAAACGGCAGGCCGAGGTACGTCGCAAAGCGTTGGAGTTGGCGAACGATCTGCGTGCTGCCGAACGGGACGTCCAAGCCGCGTTGGATGCTCAAGAAAGTGCCAACCGGGACATCGTCCGGGCGAAGGCCGACCAGGCGGCTATCACGGAGAAGATCACCCGGCTGGAAGAAGAACAGGTCAGTCTCGGGAGTGACAAGGACCGGATCGACACCCGTGCCCTTGCTATCGCACAGGAGATCGCCGACCTTCAGGCCACCCGGCTCGACTCGATGTTCGACGAGGTGGAGTTCGCCCGAGCGTTCGAGCACTCGATGGACAAGGCCAGGCTCACGGTCATCGACCTCCAGAAGAAGGTCGACGATCTGAAAGCCACGCAGGAGGCGACGGTCGACGCGACCACCGCCCAAGGCACCGTCGCCGCCCTGGAAGCCCAGCGGGCAGCGACCAACGAGGTCGAACAGGCGCTCATCGACATGGGTGTGATCGCCGCCGAGGATTCCGGGCTGACGGACCTGACGGTCAAGGAAGCCCGTGCCCTCCAACGGTTGGAGCGGCAACTCCGAGAGGTCGAACAGGAGTACGAGGACGGCGAGGCTGACGTCCTCCAGTTGATGGCCGCGACACAGGACTACGACCGGGCGATGGAAGAAGCCCGGCAGGGGTCGGATGATCTTCGGCGTGCCCAGGAGGCGCTGTCGGAAGCGAACGCTGCGGCGATCCGGCTCAAGGAGGAGCAGGAGAACATCGACCTGAAGTTGAAGGTCGCCGAGGAGGATCTACGACTAGCCCATGTCGCGGCGAACGAGGAGACGCAGCGCGGCATCATCATCGACAAGCACAAGGCAGACATCGCGGAGAAGATCGCCAAGTTGACCGAGGAGGCGACCGCTGGTGCGGAGAAGAAGGCCGGGATCGACGCACAACTCACGGAGATCACGAAGCAACTCGCCGCAGCAGACCAGGATAAGGCCGCAGCGGTTGAGGCGCAGGCTAAAGCGGAGAGTCGTCTGGCGGCGGCCAAGGAGGAACATTCGTTCGCCCAGGTTCGCTTGGGTCGGGTGCAGGCTGAGATCAACGACGTGCAGCGCACCCAGAATGACCTATGGCGTGAGTTGGTGGGTCTCATCAACGACGCGGGTGGGGCGTTCCGCGACCTGAAGAATGACATCGCCGGTGTCGGCGGCGGCGGTACTGGCGCTACCGGGGGCGGCGGTGCGGCGTTGAGTCGGTTCCCCTCCGTCGGCATCGACCCGACAGCGATAGGGCAGGTTGCCGGTATGGGCGGGGGGGACATCTGGGAAGGCATCCTCGGCGCTGAATCGACGACCGCAGGGAATGTCAGTGGCCGCTTCGGTGCGCTGCGGGACGCTCTACTCGGGGGACATACTCCAGAGTCGATCTCTGGCTTCTTGGCGTCGTTGGCTCCGTCGGCGGCATCGGGCGGGTTCGTCAAGAGCGGCGGTCTGGTCAACGTCCACGCCGGGGAGACGATCACGCCCGGCGGCGGTGCGACGTACATCACCGTCAACGTCGAAGGGTCCGTCGCGTCGGAACGTGACCTGGTCGAGTCGATCCGTCGGGGGCTTCTCAGGTCACAGCAGTCCGGTAGGGCGGTGGTGCTGTAATGGCCTCGGCTGCAACCCTGGCCGTGTCGGTCCGGTTCACGGCGTCGCCGTCGTTCGGTGTCGACCTCGTGCTCGGCGATGCGGCGTCTCCGTTGGGTACGGGTGTTCTCTCGGATGCGGCGAGCACCCCGGTCGACATCACGGCTCTGGTGAACACGGTCGGAATCTCTAGGGGCCGTGACCGGATACTTGACCGCCACGAGGCAGGCCGATCCACGGTGACGTTCACGGACACGACGGGCCTGTTCGATCCTGACAATGGCACCTACGCCGACAAGATCCTGCCGATGCGTCAGTTGAAGATCACGGCTACCTATTCGGGGACGCTCTACACGCTCTACTCGGGATTCATTGACGAGTGGGACTACACCTATGCTCCCGGCGAGTCAGCCGCGTTCGTGACCCTGGTGGCGACTGATGCGTTCCGCATCCTGAACCTGACGAACGTGACGGCAGTAGCCGGGGCATCGGCAGGCGACCTGACCGGTACCCGCCTCGGGGAGATCCTCGACGAGATCAGTTGGCCTGCTTCGTCACGGGACCTCTCGACAGGTCTCACGACGTGCCAGGCCGACCCCGGTACGACACGGGACACGCTGACCGCGTGCCAGACGATCACCGACACCGAGTTGGGGGCGTTCTTCGCCAAGACCAACGGTGTCCTCAAGTTCATGGACCGCAACGCCATCGTCATCGCGCACGGTTCCAGCCCGACAGTGTTCGTGGATACCGGGGCAGGGATCTACTACGAGTCGATCGACTTCGACATCGACGACACGATCCTCGCTAACGATGTGACTGTGACCCGCACCGGGGGGAGCGCCCAGAACGTGAGCGATGCAACTTCGATCTCGTCGTTCTTCCTGCGTGACCTGTCGCGCACCGGGCTACTCATGGACTCGGACGCTGACGCACTCCAGCAGGCGAAGGCGATCCTGAACCAGCGCAAAGACCCCGAACTCCGCATCGGCTCCATCACGATCGACGCCTACCAGGACACGAGCGCACGGGTGATCGCAGCGTTGGACACCGAACTGTTCGACCCGATCAAGGTGACCCGAACGCAGCCGGGCGGCGGCACGGTGACCCGCACCCTTTCGGTCCAGGGCATCGAACATACGATCACCCCGTCGTCGTGGAAGACGACGTTTCAGACAGCAGAGAAGATCCTCGATGGCTTCATCTTGGACAGCGCCACCTCAGGGGTGCTTGGCACCTCGGCGCTTTCCTACTGATGTAGTCTCACCCGACAGGAGGCAATAATGGCCGGAGCAGGTTTCAAAACGTGGAGCACAGGAGACGTTCTCACGGCGTCAGACCTGAACACATACGTCATGCAACAGACGATCATGGTCTTTGACACGGCGACCGCCCGCGACGCAGCAATCTCATCGCCCTCGGAGGGCATGTTCGCATACACGATCACGACCCCAGCGGAAACCCTGTCGTACTACGACGGTTCCAGTTGGACGGCGGTCGATCTGGCCGGTGACATCACCGGTATCACAACCGCAGCCGCTTCGGGATTGAGCGGAGGCGCGACCTCAGGGACGGTGACCCTGACCCTGAACCTCGCCGGGTTGACTGCTGCCCAGGCGTTCGGCTCGGACGGCTCCGGCGTAGACGTAACGATGCACAGTGACACCGCCGGGGACTACGCCCTGTGGGACTCCAGCGAGGAGAAGTTGATTCTGGAGGGCACCAACGGCGCGACCGTTCTGGACATCACCGACGGCAACGTCGTCATCGGGGACGGGACGCTGGTAGTCGGTTCAGACGGGGCCGGGGAGGACGTGACGTTCTATTCCGACACCGCCGGGGACCACATGGTGTGGGACTCGTCAGCGGAGAAGTTGACGATCACCGGCACCGACTCGCAGACAGCCCTGGATGTACCGGACGGCAACGTCACCATCACCGACGACCTGACAGTCAGCGGCTCCACGTTCACCTACCTGAACGTCATCACCGACTCGACCACCACCCGGACCCCGGCGTTGACCGACGCCTCGGCGTACATCCTGACGACGCACGGCACCGGGATCACGGTGACGCTCCCTCAGGACTCGGCGGTTGCTTTCGCTACGGGCACGCAGATCGTGTTTGAGCGCAACGGTGCGGGGACGATGACGTTCGCCGCCGGGGCCGGGGCGACCGTCAACTCCAAGGGCGGCACGCTGACCTGTGCCGACCGGTACACGACGGTCGCAGCGGTGAAGATTGCCGCTGATACCTGGACGATCTTCGGGAACATCGGCTAGTAGATGCTCTCTCCCGGACTCCTCGGCGCGGTCGCCAACCAGGGCGCGGCTGCTGCCTTGACGGCGTTCGGTGGGATCATCACGCAGTATGAGGATTCTGGTACGACGTATCGGGTTCATACGTTCCGTGGTTCAGGCAAGTTTCTGGTGTCTGCTGGTGCGGCTGATGTGGACCTGCTGATCGTCGCAGGCGGCGGCGGGCCAGGTAGGGGTGGTGGCGGTGCTGGTGGTGTCCGGTACTTCGTTGGTGGCGATCAGATTGCTGTCAGCGCAGGGACTTACACGATCACCGTCGGAGCAGGCGGCGAGGGCGGCATCTGGACCAGCAAGCCGCAAGCCTCCGATGGTGCGAACACCTCTGCTTTAGGTGAAACGACCACGGGTGGCGGCAAGGGCGGCATGTACACGGGTTCGTCGTTCAACATCGGTGGGGCGGGCGGCTCGGGCGGTGGCAGCAACTACAGCGGTTCAGGTGGTTCGGGTAACGCTGGAGCGTACACGCCAGCGGAGGGCTATGACGGCGGCGTTGGTTCTGGTTCTAGCGCTGGCGGTGGCGCATCAGCCTCTCCTGTGGTCGGTGTCGGCGGTGCTGGCTTGGCGGGGATGATAGGTATTTCTGCTACGACGCGCACATACGGTGGCGGCGGTTCAGGCAACCAAAGCGTGAGTCCCCGTGGTGCAGGTGTCGGTGGCGGCGGGGCGCAGGACGTAGGTGGGGTGCCGAACACTGGTGGCGGTGGCGGTGCCAAAACCTCAGGCGCAACCGATCCTCCACCCTACGGCGGTGCAGGCATCGTCCTGATCCGATACGAGGTGGCAGCGTGACGAACCTGGTGTTCCTCGCTGGGTTGCCTCGGACGGGTTCGACGGCGCTGTCAGCGATCCTGTCGCAGAACCCTGACATCTACGCTGGTCCGAACTCTCCCGTCTGCCAGTTGATGGGTGACGCCGAATCGTCATGTGTGACGGCTGCCCCTGATGGTGCGGCAGAACAGTTGGTGTCCGCTAACCGTGTGGAGTTCAAGCGGGAGTTCCTGACGGCGATCCCAGAGTTGTACTACAAGGATGTCACCCAGCCTGTCATCGTGGACAAGTGCCGTTCATGGATCTGGCCTGACAACATGCGACTCATCAAAGAGTATGTGACGGCCACGCCGAAGATCATCGTCCTGGAACGGTCGAAGGATGGGATCGTTGACTCGTTCAGGCGGTTGATGATCCGCAACGGGGAGCGTCCTGAGCAGGTAGAACTGGAGCGGTGGGTGGATGGTTTCTTCCGACCTGACGGGACGGGTTCGGTGGAGTGGGCGAAAGCCAACAACCACGGCGAGTTCCTGTTCCACACCTTCGATGAGTTGATGACCGACGGCCACGGTGTGCTGTCCAGCATCTACGAGTTCTGCGGCTGGGCACCGTTCCAACATGACCTCGACCACATTGTGTGCCAGCACCCTGAGGATGATTCCGTCCACGGGCCGCTGTTCCAGGGGATGCACGAGGTTCGGCCCGTGTTGGATTACAGGAAGGTCGCCTGATGGCTGACCCTGGATACATCGTTGACGGGGTTCTCACTGACGGTGAGGCATGGGTCGGTATCGCCCACGCATCCCTGTCGCTGCCCGCTGCGACGGTTACTTGGACTTCGACTGATGACGGTCAGACGGGCGACTTTTCGCAGTACATGGATCTGGTGGTCGTGACGTATTGTCAAAGCGACACCGAAACGGCTGCCTTCATGCGCTTCAACAACGACTCGGCATCGAACTATTCAAGGCAAGAGTTGTACGGCGACGGTGGCAGCGTTGGTGCTGGCAGCAGCAGCACCAGCAGTTACGCCGTACTCTTTTACATGCCCCGAACGTCTGATGGCGCAAACGACTTTGGTGCCGCTGTCATGCACCTGTTCGACATCAACTCTGGAAAATACAAGAGTGCGCTCAGTCAGTACGCCACCGACAAAGACGGCAGCGGTTACGTCGGATTCGTCGCGGGCACTTGGAGGTCGCAGGCTGCGATCACCGAGATAGATGTCACGATGGGTGGCAACTTCGTCGCTGGCAGCACGTTCTCGCTGTTCGGTGTGCTGCCCAGGATGGTTGCCTGATGGCTGTGATCGAAGCAATCGCCACAACGTATTTGGAGGCTGATGCTGCGTCGGTGACGTTCTCTGGCATCCCGTCCACCTATGAGCATCTGCAACTCCGCATCTCAGCGCACATCACCGAGGCCAGCGATGTCGAATACTTCTACATGCGTTTCAACGACGACACGGCAACCAACTATTCCAGCCACTTTATGAAAGGTGAGGCGTCAACTGCGGGTGCCCAAGCGAACACGGGCCAGAACTACATCTTTTCAAGGTATTTCCCAGCGAATAGCGTGGCGGGTTCGGCACCCCATTACGGCGTGATGGTCATGGACATCTTCGATTACGCCAACACCAACAAGAACACAACTGTTCAGTGGACTACTGGGTTCAACCTGTCAGCGACCGTAACGGGGGTGCGTTTTTGTAGCGGATTGTGGGACTCCACGGCGGCGGTCGATGAAATCTACCTAGCGCCTGACAACACCATTCCTCCCGACTTCGACTGGACCCGTGGTTCTGAGTTCACCCTCTACGGATTGAATAGTTCCTGATGGCTGCTTTCACTGTTATCGACCACACCGAACTCACAGGCACCACAGCGTCGTGGAGCAAGACTTCGATCCCGTCGTCGTATGACCACCTGTACCTGTGCTGGTCGGCGCGCAGCGACCATTCGGCGTACCGCGACGCGATCTACTGCAACGTCAACAGCGATACGAGCAGCAGCGACTATTCGATGACGCACCTGTTCACAGGATCATCCACCCCGTCGTCGTATCGGACGAGCGGCGTGTCAGCGTGGACAGACTTCGCCGACAACCCTGCGGCCACCGCTCTGGCTGACACGTTCGGGACTGGTTCCATGTGGCTCCCGCACTACTCCAACTCGGCGAACTTCAAGCAGTGTTACGCGAACAGCGCGACGGAGAACGACTCCACGACCGACTATCGGTGGGGCATACAGGTCATCGCAGGGCTGTGGACTAACACGGCAGCGGTAACCGCTCTCGCGTTGACCCTGCAAAACGGGGACTTCGTTCAGTATTCATCGTTCACCCTCTACGGAGTAACAGGAGCATAGAAATGGCAAGACAGAAAGTTGTCAACGGGGTCTACTACGACCTGACAGCAGAAGAAGAAGCAGAACTGGACGCTCGGGCTGAGGCTGCCGATCTGGACCTGGGCCACATCCGGCAGCAGCGCAACGGCAACCTGGACCGCACCGACCGGACCCAGGTCGCAGACTTCCCGCTCGGCTCCGACTCCCTGGCCGACTGGCAGACGTACCGGGAGGAGTTGCGTGACCTGCTCGCCACCGCCGGGCTGCGGAACAGCAACGTCGTCTGGCCGAAGTCGCCACTCATCACCCGCATCGGGCAGGCCGCATACGATACCGAAGTGGCGAAGGACGGGTCAGGCCCGGCAGCAGGCGAGACAGCACGGACGGCAGCCGAGGGTACGGCTGGCTATCCGGGACCGGGGATCTAATGAGTAGGGCCAGGGCCAGCGCATCCGACTTCGGAGTGTTGAAAGGCGACGAGTCGCTCACCGTGTCGAGTACCGCCGTGGCTCTCGCGTCGATCCCGGCGGGGACGATGAATGCTTTGGTGACGAACGGGGCCGAGGCGATCCGGGTCCGGTGGGGCACCCCGACTGCTTCCGTTGGTCACTATCTGAATCCGTACTCGGTGCTCGACCTCTACTCGTCGATGGCGTCGGTGAAGTTCATTCGTGTCGGCGGGTCTGATAGTACGATCCACATCACCTACTTCGGATAGGAGGCAGCCATGCCGAGCCGCATCTCACAACGTGTCGAACAGGTCTCCGTCGGGGACATCTCGCAGGTCGTCGCCGGGGATGGACTGAGCGGAGGAGGAAGTTCAGGGTCGGTTACGTTGGCCGTCGACGTCAACGAACTGACGGTCGTGACGGCGGTGGCAGGCGATTACATCGCCATCGAGGACGTCGGTGACAACAGCACGAAGAAGGCGCTGGTGTCTGACATCGTGGCTCGGCTCGGGTGATGGCTGAGACAATGTGGGCCGTACTCGCGATGAATCCCCAGTCGGCGTTGTCCGAAGTCGTTCTCATAGACCTCCACGACACGGAGGAGAAGGCACGCGCCGCCGCTGACGACCTCACCAGGGGAATGAATCCCGGCTACACGCCCCCGGTGGACGGCGACCCGGCCACGAACAAGGACTGGGACGCTCTGGTCAAGGACGGCAAGCCTCGCGCCTGGATTCAGAACGCGGATCTCGACCGGGACATGGCGTACAGGCTGCTCGGGCTGGAACGGGGACTGGTTCCTCTGACTCCCTTCGACTTCGCCAACCCACCGAAGGATGTCTGATGGATATTCCGACGACCAAGAGCAGCATCCAACTCGACCTGCTCCACCCACGGTTCGTGACCAGGCTGGAGGCGTTCTTCGCTGACACGCGGATCAAGAACCGGGTCGCCGTCTCGTCGGGGTGCCGGTCGTATGCGGCTCAACTGCGGCTGTATCAGATGTACCGGGCTGGCAAGGGGAACCTCGCTGCGAACCCGGACTGGAAGCGACCTGACGGCTTCTTTATGGGTAGTTTCCATCAGTCCCAGCCCGACGGCTGGGCTTATGCTGTCGACCTCCACCAGGTGTCGAGGTCGATCTCGAAGCCGGACATCAACAAGATCGCCATCACCTATGGCGTCGTCCCGACCGTCAAGAACAAGGACGGGTCGCTGCGGGAGTGGTGGCACCACCAGCCCAGGAACGGCAAGGGCTGGTTCGACGCCCCGGCTCTGAAGGGCGAAGCGTCGGAGGGCACCGAGCACGCCGCACCCCTGGAACCGAAGGTTGATTGGGCGGGGATACTCGCGGCGATCCACGCGCAACGCAAGCAGGTGGCCCGCAAGCCGCTGACCCGCGGGTCGCGTGGCGATGCGGTCAAGACCACCCAGTCCAGGCTCGGCGCGCTCGGGTTCGACTGCGGTCCCGCCGACGGGATCTTCGGTCGCAAGACCGCGTGGGCCGTCAAGCAGTTGCAGAAGAAGAAGCAAATACCGACCACCGGGACCGTCGACGCTCGCACGTTCGACGCCCTGTTCACATAGGAGGCACGCGATGGCGTTTCTACTCAACTACAAGCGTGCTGATCGTGTCAGCACCATCCACATCCAGAACGCCTTGACGGCGGCTGGGCACACGCCTGGTCCCGCTGACGGGCGGTTCGGCCTGTCGACGATGAAGGCCGTCGTCGCCTACCAGAACGCCCACGGCCTCGACCCGAGCGGCATGGTCGACGAGGGTCTGTTCGCCCAGATCGTGTCGGGCAAGGCTCCGAAGCCGAAGGCCGAGAAGAAAGCCCCGGCGAAGAAACCGGCAGCGAAGAAGGAGGCTCCGGCCAAGGAGCCTGCGGCGAAGAAGGCTCCGGCGAAGAAAGCCCCTGCGAAGAAAGCATCGGTGACGACATGACCATCGACCTGAACCAACTCAAAGACGTTCTTGAGAGGGCGATCTCGACCTACGTCCAGTCCGTGGTTGGCCTGATCGCCGCATCTGGGATGGCCGACCTGGACTTGTCGACGATGAAGGTCGTCGCCGTGTCGGCTGCCCCGGCGGCGCTGTCGATCCTGAAGGGCTACGTCGCGTCGGTGCTCCCGCTGGGAGACAAGTCGGCGTCGGTCCTGGCGATGGGTCGCCCAGCCGGGTCGGAGGCCGAGTCCGGCATGTACGACTGACTAGGCAGACCGCAGCAACCCGAGGTCGGTGGCGGCTGCCGGGTTGACGTGTATCCAGTCGTGGCAGGAGCGGCAGATCGCCACGGTGTTCGCCGGGTCGAGGATCGACCCGCC
>Ga0209757_10000425_pt1 | contig 10234 bp, 6 predicted proteins | sample ETNvirome_6_1000_FD_185472 | JGI IMG/M metagenome (GOLD analysis project Ga0209757, IMG submission 185472) | Marine viral communities from the Pacific Ocean - ETNP_6_1000 (SPAdes) (version 2) | ecosystem: Environmental > Aquatic > Marine > Oceanic | place: Pacific Ocean | collected 2013-06-19 | reverse complement strand
CTTCAATACTACCTCCTTTGTAGGCCATTCGCGCTAATTGTCTGTAATTGGCTAATGCTTCTTGATACATAGTTGATGCATCTTCGCCTATGATGTATTGTTTGCCTCCACCATAATGTCCTGTGAAACCCTCCTCTTGCTTCATTCTCACACGCAGACGATTTTTTGCACCATCACCTAACTCATCAAATACTGAACCATTAGACTCTTGATGTATTTTTTCTAACTCACTAACCAACTCTCTTCTATCTTTGATGTTTCTTATTAGCGTTGTTGGTAATCGGAGAATACCACCCTTCTCATAGCGCTCAAGCGCTTTCTCATATTCCTCTTTATCATATACCGCTATTGTTGCATCAAAGGGGTTATCTTCGTGAGTTGCGCTAAGAAGTTCATTTTGATATACTGTTCCTGCATCCTCGCCCCTGCCTAAAGGGTCGCGATGTTTGGAATGATAGACTGTGTGAGGCATAGTTTGTTTTGTGTTGTGTGTAGCATGGTCTTCTTCATTATAATTATCAATACCATGATGTGCTTGAAATAATAAAGTGTGAAGCATAAGCATGCGATTATCGGCTTCATCCTTAGTCACTTGAGAAGAATGAACACTTTGTTTCTGTTCCCCATCAATTCTTTTACGAACACCCATACTCACATCGCGACCGAATGTTGAATCCCCAACTCTTCTTAATCCTGTCTCGCCTTGATTACTTCGGCTTCTTGACACACCACCTATGTTATCGGATAGCATACGCGCATGCCTCAAGGCAAGAATAGTATCTTTTGGTCGGTTTTCGTTTTCTATACCTCTTATCCAATGATGGTTAAAATCTGCTGAATAATGATTAGGGTTTCCTTGATTGGTATTATGTGTTAACATAGGCGTGATTAAAGCGGAGTGACCTGTTGTGACAGGTAATGTGTCTTGTTCATACCCACCAATATATTCGTCAAGAGTCATACCTTCGGGTAATTTATCAAGCATATATTCTTCTTCACTAACATCTTCTGCTTGTTCTGCGGTAGGTCGCTTACCCGTTCCTTGAGGAAACTCAATATATACAACTTTACCATCTTCAAACCTATCAAGTAAGTCATCTTCTTCACCTTCACTTATTTGAGCATCTGTTATTGCTTGAATTAAATCTTGTTTGATTCTTGCTGTTTTTGCGTCGTCATCGGGGTCGGCTTGAAATGTGTTATTGAACTTTGAAGTCTGCATATATGATGTTCCGGCGCGCGATTGGTAAGTGTTCTTTACTGATGGTAATACTCTTTCAGCAACTTCCTCATCGTCATAGTCGGAAATAGGTTCTGCGCGATGGACAAATACTGACGGAAATGCCTCATGAAATAAATCCGGCCAATGCGACCATACTTCACCCATAGCGCCATCAAAACCACCAATGGCTTGCGACATGTAAAATAGCGGTGTCTTCTTCATCTCCGGCACTCCTTCTAATGGATTAAAGAAATAATTATCACCTTCAAGTTTGAAAAGATGTTTAACATTATGCAAAAAGTCTCTATTGTCACCTGTTGCACCATTTTTACCATATATTTGCGCAAATGCTGTCATAACCTTATCTAAGTTCTTTTCCGACAATTTAGCGTGATAATCGGGTGTTTTATCTCCCTCACCCACATCATCAAGTAATGATAAACGCCTTAGCACTTCATCTTGCTGTTCTCGCGTAATACCCGCTTCATCAATTAGTTTAATAACATCGCCTGTGGTTCTATCGCTGTTCCTTTTAGTTCTCAATAACAAGTCTTGTTTGAACTCTTTATTGCGACCCATTTCTTCTTGACCGGGAGTGCGACCAACATGCCCTCCGGGTAATGAATTATGACCCGATGTTCCCGCATTACCGGAATATACTGCATGGAGAGCATGAGCGAAAGTTGAACAATGCCTTGTCAAGAATCCTCTTGCGTTATGACCTAATATGTTATTGATTACATCATCATTGAAACGCGGGTTGATTTTATCATAATCCTCACCTTCAATATAACCCGCCCCATCTAAGAACCATTCAGCAAACTTCAATCCGTCTTCATAATCAATAAGTGGTAATCCGAAATACATCGGGAAGAACCCGGCGCGATATTTAGCGCTATCTCTTGATTCACTTTTAGACCTCATTTGTTTAACGGTCTTTTCTTTATCAATACTACCGCCTTCATCATACAGATTCTCCCATATGTAATCATCGGGAACTCCGCGCAACTCCCATATCTTGTGTTGCAAAAAGAGATTTTTAAGCGCTGTATTTTGTAATACTTCTAAAGCATGCTCTTTAGTTTCATTTATCCCTCTATTCTTTCTCGTTTCAATGAACTTATTCAAACGCGTTCGTGGTATCGTCAAAGATGAAAACTTATCTGTGTGTTTGTCATGATATTTCCTAAAAGCATCATGAAACTGTTTATCATATGATGCTTCATTAACCGAATTAGACCATTCACCCATATTTTGAGGTCGCGCTAATCTTGGATTGACCCCCATATCAGCCATTGCTTCATCCATCAATATACGAGTTGGTTCACCATCAGTTGATGAATTAAAAATAGTGTTAATCATTTGCGTTAGTAAAGGACTTGATGAGTTTGATGATGGGTAATGTGATTGAGAATGAAACCAATTCATTTGCCGAACAGGATGGTCTTCTGCATCAATACTACTACCTTCGCGGGGTTTTGTTGGCATTTGCCATGACCAAAAACGCTGACACATCTCTCTTCTTCGTTCGGGATTAGGATTGTCCCCATCGGGAGCGCAATCGCGCCAATCATCAAAATCAAACATTAGTATTGCTTCAAAAGGATGCTTTTGTCCTTGTTGAACTTCTTGAGAGCGCGTGTTCATTATGTTAGTTTGCTCTCTTCGTGGTAAATCACCACTCTCAACTGTTGCGATTTTAGCCTTTGCTAAATAATTCTCAATATCATAGATGAAAGACGGCACAAAACGATTATGATTCTCTAAGTTATTTGCGCTAAAGATAATATCTGCCGCTTCATTTAGAGAAGCATAACCACTTAGATAAGACTTAACGAAGAGGTCTATCGTGCGCGTATGGTATTGTGTGGGATTGTCTTTAGACACACAATCACCACCTCAATATAAATCTGTTAGATTGAATGCACTTTTCGGACTCTTATCGGGTTCGCCACCTGCGTCATTTTCATGTGCAGATAAAGCATCGTCATGCGATGAATGTTGCTTAGATTCCAAGTTGATTTCTTCTTTCTTAGGTTCGGTGCGCTTCACATCTTCTGCTTCAATCTGTTGCTGATTGGTTGAATAATAACCCGGTTTTACCTTATCAACGCCGCGAACACTTTCAAATCCATCAGCGTTCTTTGAACCAAACTTACCTTCAACCTTCTTTGCTTCTTTAAGAACAGCCTCTAAATCCGGTGCATGTTCACCTGCTTCAACTTTCATTGGCTTCATTGGTCAATCCTCCTACCTTCTGCTTCTGCGGCTGTATTAGCCATTGCGTGAATCTCATCCCATGACATATCGTGCCATTCTTCATTAGTGTTAGGCATATTCATACCTGTCATTGATTCACTTACTTCATCATTTGCTTTAGAGATTACTTCGTTGCGCTCTCCGCGAAGTGGGTCGCCCCAAACATCTTCACTTGCAGGTGTGACAGCCTTAACAAAACCCGACTTACGAAGCATAGTATGTGGATTAGATACTTGCTTACGCAACATACCTAATTCTGCATCCATTGCTTCCATTTTACCGATAAGTGCTTTCATCAATGCCATAGCATCGGCTTCTTCGGGCAAGTATCACACCTGCCCTTGCTTCTTGAAAACGCCGCCGATTCTATCCGGTCCAACATATCCTAATGGTCGGTCTTCTCCTTTAGCGATGACATTTTCAATACTATTAAATCGCATTACAGGGACTCCACCTGCATATCTTTCATTTACACCTTCAATTTTAACTTCTGTTTGTGATTTGTAAATCGCGGTAACATCATCAGCAAGATAATCACTTGTTGTTTGAATACTTCTTAGAAATTGTTCTGCTGATACAAGGTCATTATTTGAAAGTGCAACTTTGAACTCCGCCATTGCTGTTTCTAATTTACGAACCATAGGGTCCATCTTACTGAGTAGGTCGCTCATGAATTAGCCCATAACTGCGCGACCTTTGAAGGTATCGCATCAAAAGCCACTTTCTTTTTGATTGGTAGGGTCCTTCGCGGCTTCCACAGCATCAAGCATTTCTTCGGTTATTGATTTATCCGACCCGCGCTGATTTTTCTTAGTTTTAGGAGAACCACTTAGTTGTGTTTCGGAACTAATAGGAGCAGGACCATTATCGCGTTGACCTGTTCCTTCACCAAGACCAACTACGCCTCCCTTTTCCATCATCATTATCGCTTGACCGCCACCCGATGCTCCTTGAGGTTGCTGTTGGGGCATAGGTGGTGGGCCTCCGCCCGGAACAGGAGGTGGCATTCCGCCACCCATCGGCATTCCGCCCGGAGGAGGCATTCCGCCCGGAGGAGGCATAGGAGGCGCGCCACCGCCGCCCGGAGGTTGTTGCTGTTGCTGTGCTTGAGGGTCGGGTTTCTTGTAAGTGAAACGAATATCACCACCGCCATCTTCTGTGAGTTCTGCTTCAAATCCAAGTTGTAACATACGCTGTGCGATATTCACTTCTTGTTCATCGCGTCGCAATCGTGTCACTTCATCTTCTTCTTCGTTCGGATAGAGTGTTAATTCCCATTCATCAACACCCATCTCTTTCAATAGACGCGGGAATATACCTTTTGCATAGATTTTTTGTCCAAACTCAACAGCGCGATTAGTAACAAGTATCTGCATACCTTCATTATTCAAACCGCCGGATTTACCCGCATCCATCATGAATATACTTGACACTCCATAGAATGCGGCAATGCGCATACGAACTTCATCCCGTATTGCGCTATATTGCATCTCATCAAGTGTGTCCATAAAGCGAACAAACTCAACTTTACCACGCCCCGATGCAGATTCAATACCCACTTTAGGAATATAATGAGGGTCGCGCTCCATCTTCTCTTCTGCGCCTTTCCAAAACGATGCAGTTGATTGAATGTTATCCGTTGTAATAGCGAGAATACCGCGAGGGATTCTTCGTTTTTGATAAGCAAGATAGATGTAATTATCCATCGCTGTTAGAGTTTGAGCCTGTCTCCACATAGTAGCAACAGGGCTACGACCATACAGTTTAGATGGATTGAACTTACTTGTGTGTAATATCTCACCATCAATATAGTATTGCGTTTTACCCGAACCGGCAGTATTGATATAATGAACATCTTGTAGCGGTAATGAACATACATCACATTTAGTATAATCACCGTTATGTGGATATGTTCTATCCCGATGAACAGGGCATAGAAGATAACGACCGCCACGCGCACCGCGCTTATCAGCAACTATTCTCATAAATGTAGGGTCGCCACGCATAACTTCTTTAATTCGGAAAAAGGCGATTTCTCCGCTATCGGGGTCAATGAAGTATTCTTTAATAAGAATAAGAAAACAATCATCAACAATATCTAAATCCCATTCAATTTCGCGCATAACATCCATAAATGATTGGTCCATAGAGTTTCGTTGTTCTAATAACCAACGCGGATATAATACTTGGTCAATATCGGGAGATTCAAAATCATTCATTCCGCATAAACGACACTCTTCAACAGTATCATGTTGATATTCTTCCTTACAATTAGTGCATTTCTTATGAAACTTCTTTTGCCAATAATGGCCGCGCCTAAATACTTCTTGACATAATGTGTTAATTGTGGTTCTCAACACAACAGACTCTTGCACTGTTGCATAAAGCGCGGGAATACTCACACCTTGAACAAGAACCGGCTCTTGAATACCGCTTTTCCAAAGCGGCATAATTGGTTCGGGTGTGGTTCGTCGTCGGAATGGTTTAGCGAGTGAAGATAGAAACCTACCCACCATACCTCTTTCTTCAACCATCAAATCAACCTCTCTATACGGTGTGCGTCGTCCACAAGACGGATAACTTCGTTATCCCGTTGTCCCCATGCAAGAACTTCATGCTCTTCAACCTTCCACTCTTTAAGCAACTTCTCACGCTCTTCGGGAACATCCTTCCAATTCTCCCACTTCACAACACGGTATAACTCTTCTCTTCGTGATTTAACAAGGTTGCTTTTAGCGCCTCTCAAATCAAGTAAATGCAATACTGCATTCGCTTGATTCTTCTTCATTTGAAGATGAGGGGATATACCATTAAGCAACTTACGCAAATCATCCGCGCCATAAAATTGAAGTCTGTGTTGAGAGCGTTTGCTATTTTTATGAACTTTCAAATCAGTTTGAAGAACGCCACATCCAAGTGATTTATACAACTGCTCACAATGTAATTTACCTCGTCCACCTGTCGCGACAAAACCTGCTCTTGGTTCTCCGCGCTTCGTAATAGTAATGTAACCATCAGCATCAAGGAAACCTGCCGCGTAAGCCCATATGTCTTTCACTATAACTGTGTTATCGCGAATAATACCATAATTCGTTCCTATCTTCTCAATATCATATTCAATCCCATGCATCTTCAACAAAGAAGCCATTTTACGAATAGTTAGATGTTTCGGAGAGCCGATTGAATTGTATATCTCATTAGATGATAAAGGTCCTCTCTCGGTTAATACATTTGAAGAGCGCGTAAGCCATATTGCTTCTTGTTTTTTGATGTCATCAATCGGATGTAATGTCTTTTTCCATTGAGATTTAGCATCCTTTCTCATTTGTCTTGAATCAAGCCATAATTGTAATTGGTCTTGATTGAAGTCACCTTCAATTTGAGATAATTTTGTAATAACATCATTTGCCTTTTCCCACATAGAACACGCTCTTCGTAAAGAGATTTCGCGAGTCGCACCATGTTTTCTTAGGGAGTGTAAGTTCCTATCCGATACCCCAAGAGCGCGTATAGACGAAAGGTGATTATCAGCCCACGGAATAGATTTCAATGTGGTTTCAACTTCTTCGCGTTTTGCAATTCGTATTGCGTCAATAGCAAGGTCAATATCTCCCCGCATATCTTTACGCACACGACGAGCCATGCGTAATTCTTTCACCATACTCTCCGCATCTTTACCAAATATAGATTGAAACCATCCATTATGCGGCATAGCACTTTTCAATTGTTGAATAGGTTGAATAGGTTGAATAGGTTGTTGTTGAGTGACAACATCTTGTATTTTCTTTTTCTCTTCTTCTTCTTGTTTTGCATCGGGTTGGGGTATTGCCGTAGGCGCGGCTAACTCTCCCTCCCCTTGAGATTGAGTGGGTGACCCATCACCTATGTCGGGGGAAGAAATAGTTCCTGCTTTACGCAATATATTCTCAATCTCTTCATCTTTTAGAATAGAACCTGTCCAACTCAATCAATCAACCCCGCCATCATTTCATCAATATCAACTATACGCTCGCGGAACTCAGTTGTTCCCCAATGCGCTAATGCGAGAGCAATCGCGAAATCGTCATGCCGTCCGATGCTATCCAATTTACCCTTCTTGGACATTCCGAACATGAGCAGTTCTCGTTCTAACTCGCTCATAAGGGTTCGGGAGTAATCATCACCCCACGGTAACCTCAATTGTTCTTTCTCAAAACGCATAACTAAACCCATAAGAAGCGATTCGCGTCTTTGGCGAGTGGAAATGAATGTCTTAATCGGTAAATCTGTATCTGCGCGCAATTCAGTCGCGAACACACGCTGAAAGTTGTTAGCCTCAAGTTCAATTACATCGGGTGCAAACTTCGCATTGAGTTTTTGAATCTCCATAATCTGTGTTCGGAAATCCATATTCTTTCTGCGAACCACATGAACCAATTCAAGTAATTCGGGATTTGTTGAAGGACGACGAATTACCACCATAACGGTATAATCAGCCGACCTATCCGATGAAATAGCAGGGTCCCAACCTACAAAGTATTGGTCATCGGGGTCACCATCTGCGCGATTGATGATTCTTAAATCGCTATCCTTAGCGGCTTGAAGAACTATTGAGGGGAATAAACTACTCATGTCATCCATTGGCTCACAAAGATATTCGCGAGCAAATGCAATCGCGGGCATATCATTCCTGCGCGCATCCAATGATTCTAAGTCCCAACGCTCCGGCCAAAGAGCAACCCCTTTAGCGTTGATAGCAGGATATGTTTCAACAAGATAACCTTCACGCGCTTCTAATTCCGTATAAAGGTCAGTCGGAGTGAACGGCGTTCCTACAATCATTAACTTTGATGTGTGGTGAAGAGTAGGAACAAGAACTTCATAAAACCAACTTGCAACTCTTTGCAATTCTGTATCTGTTGTTCCCCACAGAATATCGTCACATAGGATAAGGTCGGGGTGAATACCACGAATAGCACCACCAACCGACTTCGCGCTGATATTAGAACTATTAGCGAAACCAAAGAATGTCTTAGACCATGAATCGGGTTTCTTCAAACGCGCAAGAAACGGAACTCCATCTATGAGGTCATTGAGTGTTCTCATGTGGTGAATAGACTGATGCAAACTGTGACTTATCAAAACACACTTAGTCTTAGGATTGAATGCCGCTTTCCATAATAAGTAACATAAGAACAATGTTGACTTACCGTGGTCACGCGCCGCTTTAACACAATATCTGCGTTGCGCTTCAAGATTATCATACCATCTTTCATGATGATGTGATAATTGAAAACCAAGAATATCTTCAAAGAAGAACTTGAAGTCGCGCTTAGCAACCTCATAATCTATCTCTTCAAGAGTTTCAAGGCTTAAGCCTGTCATTAGGCATCACCTGCCTTTTAACACCGTTAAGTGGTCCCAAGCAAAGTTCATAGCCTCATCATTTGAACTCATAACTTCATCTAAGTCTTCGTCCATTTCAATCTTCTTTTTGGCTTCGGGCTTTCCGCTACTCATATCTAACTCAGCCATCTCCGGCTCTTCTTCCTCAACCGGCTCTTCTGCCGCCTTTGGTTTAGCCTTAGCCTTAGCCTTAGCCTTAGCCTTAGCCTTAGCCTTAGCCTTTGGTTTCTTAGCCGTAGGTTTCCCTCCACTCATATCTAACTCAGCAAACTCTTGTTCAACAATTTCTTCTGCTTTTTCGGGTGATATTTCACCTTTGAATGTCGCCAATAACGCTTGAATAATATCTTCCTTTGGGATAGCAGGTATAGGATTACCTTCCGCATCTTTACCGGCTCGCGCTCCTCTCATTTTACCTAAAGCACTTCGCAAACCTTCCTCGTTGACAGTTCCGTTTTCATCCATCGCGCCTTCAATTGCGCTTATCCAATTCTTTCTTGACCTGCCCTTGATAGGAATAGCGCTGTGCCAATCAGTAGTATCGGCTTCAACAGGCTCCGGTGGTCCGGCGGAAGTATCAGTCGGTGTTGCTTCTTCCGGTGCTTCTTCTTCCATTGGTGAATCAGTCATTGCTTCTTCGGGAATACCTTCTGCTAATCCCGCAACTTCTGCTTCATCTTCGGGGGAGATATTTAATTGAGCCATCTCCGGCTCTTGTTCCGATGCTGATGGTTGACCCTGTGTGACCTTCAACCTCTCCGGGTATGGAGCGTTAGGTTTCTTACTTGGACCGGGTGGTTCAGCCGCCCACTTTGCATTTCGGGCATCCTTCTTTCTATCTTGAACAGTTCTGCTCATATCGGGTCTTGCTAAAGTGTCTTGTGCATTCACTTTCCTACCAACTAATTCATCATAGCGCGTTTGCTCTTCCGGGCTTAGAGTATCACGGTCCCTTCCGTATGTGAGTCTATTTAATGCATCTTGATTTTGTCTTATGGTTTGTGCCGCCCTGCCCTGCCCCCACTTATCTTTGAGTTGACCTGCCATAGCGCCTAATGTTGCTTTTGGATTCAATTTATCGCGTAATCGGTATCGCTCTTTCATACCATCTGCTGAACCTGCTTGAGCATCCACATTACCACCACGCGAATAGTCACCCCCTGTGACAAGGTTCCTCAAACCTGTTACTGCTCCTTGAAAGGGCTTCCCTGCTTGTGTTAATTCTGTCCCTGTTGGTTTAGGATTATAACCGTCAATGGCTTGTTGTCCTGCCATTCTTTGATTGTAAGTGTCAACTTGTTGTTGGTTAATAGCAGTTCGCATATCCTGTGGCTGTTGCTGTTGCGCTACATCCTTCAAAAGAATGTC
>Ga0209757_10000424_pt1 | contig 10236 bp, 12 predicted proteins | sample ETNvirome_6_1000_FD_185472 | JGI IMG/M metagenome (GOLD analysis project Ga0209757, IMG submission 185472) | Marine viral communities from the Pacific Ocean - ETNP_6_1000 (SPAdes) (version 2) | ecosystem: Environmental > Aquatic > Marine > Oceanic | place: Pacific Ocean | collected 2013-06-19 | reverse complement strand
ACTGTACCAGACAGTATTGAAAACTGGTGGATCATTAATAATGCTTCTACTAATGCTTATACTGTTCAAGTTAAAACAGTTAGTGGAACAGGCATTACATGGGCAACTACAGACAAAGGAACAAAAATACTTTATACCGATGGTACCAACGTTATTGATGCCACCTCAGGTTTTGGAGACGTAACTCTTACAGGCACACAAACTTTAACAAACAAAACTTTAACTTCACCTAAAATTGGAACTGCTATTTTAGATACAAATGGACTTCAATTAGCTTTATTAACTGCCACAGGTTCTGCAGTTAATGAAATCACATTAGCAAACGCTGCTTCAGGATCCAACCCTACACTTACTGCATCAGGCGATGATTCGAATATAGGAATTTCCTTAGCAACTAAAGGAAGTGGAGTTATTAAAGCTGAAGATAGTGGCGGAACAGTTTCTGCAGTTAAAATTGCAGGTAAGGAAACTATGTGGATTCCTTCTTCTGCTATGTATGGATCAGATACTAATGGTGCTGATGCACAGCAAGTGGAAACAACAGCAACAAGACCAGACATGAAAGTTTTAGATTTTGATGCTAGCACAGCTGAGTATGCACAATTTTCAGTAGGCTTCCCTAAATCATGGGCGGCAGGAACAGTAACTTATCAAGTTTATTGGACGCCCAGTACTACTAACACAGGAGACTGTATTTTTGGTTTACAAGGGGTTTCGTGTGGTGATAGTGATACTATTGACGTTGCTTATGGAACAGGTGTCGAAGTCACAGATGCAGGTATAGGAACAGTTGAAGATCAACAAATTACCGCAGAAAGTGGCGCAGTAACAATTACAGCAGCCGCAGCGGGAGAACAAGTATATTTTCAATTATACAGAGATGCAGCCGATGGTAGTGATACCTTTACTGGTGATGCACGAGTATTAGGAATGAGATTATTCTTCACTACGGATTTAGCTAACGACGCATAAGGAATATAGAATATGTCTTTTGGATATCAAGTTTTAGGATTTGGAGCCGGAGAAGGAGCAGCCGCTCCTTATATGGTCGAATATTTAGTAGTTGCTGGCGGTGCCGAAGGTGGCCGATCTGATGCCCATGGTGGCGGAGGAGGAGCCGGTGGTTATCGAACTGCTGGTTGTTACGAACTCACAACCGGTACACCCTATACAGCTACAGTAGGCGCAGGTGGAACAGGTGTTTACCCTAATCCATCGTGTTCACCTTTTTATCCTGTTGGTGCTCCTGCCCATTTTGGGGCTCCAGGAGCAGACTCAGTTTTTGCTACTATCACTTCAGAAGGTGGTGGTGCAGGCCAAGGCCAAGCTGGTTCCCCACCAGGAATCCCAGGAGGATCTGGCGGAGGTGGAGGTCACTGCGCACCCGGTGGAGCCGGGAGTTCAGATGCATTTGGAAATCCAAAACCATCTCAAGGTAATCCTGGAGGATCAGCTTCTCACGCAGCTCCATATCATGGAGCGGGCGGCGGTGGCGGAGCAGGCGCTGCCGGAACGGGCGGAGGCCCTGGATCCGCTGGAGCCGGCGGTGTAGGATTAGCAAATGATATAAAAGTTGCTTGTACCCCTGTAAGTTTTGCTGGAGGTGGCGGAGGATCAGGAAATAGTGGAGGAGATGCCGCAGGAAGCCCTTGTGGAACTGGAGGCACAGCAGCTTATGGAGGAGCCTGTACACCAACGTGCCGAAATGGAACAGTTAATAGAGGTGGTGGCTCAGGTGCAGCTCGGGGACCAGGAACTACTGCTAATAGTAAAGGAGGGAGTGGCATAGTCTATGTGCGAATGCTTACATCAAATTATACTGGAACAACATCAGGATCTCCTAATGTATCTACAGATGGATCTTATACAGTTTTAGAATTTACTGGAAGTGGAACTTATACAGCATAAATTATGGCACATTTTGCAAAATTAACTGAAGCAGGAAATCAAGTACTTAGTGTTATAGTAGTTCATAATAGTATTCTTAACGACGGAACTCCAAATGACAATGAAGAACAAGGACAACGTTTTTTAGAAGACCTTTATGGATGGCCAGCTAATTTATGGAAACAAACTTCTTATAATACCCAAAACGGAATACACACAGGAGGAAAAGAGCCTTTTCGCAAAAATTTTGCAGCTATAGGAATGATTTACGATAGTGAAAAAGATGCCTTTTATCACACACAGCCCCATCCTTCCTGGACTCTTAAGGAAAGCACGGCTCAGTGGGAAGCCCCCGTACCACACCCTGGTTATGAAGAAGGTTCTTCTTTCAAGTGGAATGAAGACACTCAATCCTGGGATAAAGAAACCACTCCCATTTAAATTATCTCTTTATTTACATTCTATAATAATTCCTATATAAAAAGGGAATGAAGAAGAAAGTATTAGACAGTCAGTTTGTTTGTACAGATTTTGTCTCTCCGGTTAAAATTGATAGAGATGAATTAAAGTTTCGAATTGTAGCTGCTTTTTATTTAAAGAAAAGAATGAACAATGATTCTCATGCTGATAATTATGAAGACTATAAAGTAGAACCCTGTAAACCTGCTAGTCGGGTTACTGACTATGTACATGATCATTTTAGAATTCAATTTAATAAAAGTTTAATACCCAAAGAAACATGGGGAAATTGTTATCATGCCGGTGAGCAATCGATTGCTAGAAGATATTTAGATTCGGAGATGACCTGGATTTATGGAGTAGAAGTTGCTAAAGATTCTTCAAGTTTAGTTATTGAATACGACGAAGGATCTATAAAAGATAGAAGATGGTGGATTCCATTAGAATCAAATAAAGTCATCATAGTGCCCTCTCATTTAAAATATCATATTTCTAAAAATAAAAGTTCAGAGCCTAATTTTTTTATAACAACAGTTTGTGGTGGAGCTCAATTATGAGAATTAAAAATTTTTACTATTATTATAAGAAGGCTTTCAGTCCTAGATTTTGTGAACATATAATTAAGTATGGATTAAAACATGAGACTAAGAGGGCCCTAACCGGTATTGGTACGGCTTCATTGTCTGACGAAGATGATAAGGATCGCTTAAAATTAGTGAAGAAAAAACGAGACTCCCAAGTGGTCTGGATGGATGACCCATGGCTCTTGCGTGAAATTAGACCCTGGTTAGTTAGAGCTAATGAAGAATCAGGATGGAATTTTCAATGGAGCCATTGTGAAAATTTTCAATTTACTCAATACGAGAAGGGTCAATATTATGGATGGCATGTTGATAGTGTTGACCCTGCTCATCAGAAGCAGATTCGTAAAATTTCTTTATCTCTTACTTTATCCAAGCCTGAAGAATATGAAGGAGGAGAATTAGAATTTTCTTTTCCTGGTGCAGGTTCTCCGAAACAAGAATTTAGAGTGTGCTCAGAAATTAAAGAGCAGGGATCTATAGTTTTTTTTCCTTCTTTTGTTTTACATCGAGTAAAACCTATTACTAAAGGAAGACGACATAGTTTAGTATGTTGGCATAGTGGGGATCCTTTTCGATGAAAACCATTCCTAAATTTACACGTGATGAATTATTTAAAACTCCTATTTGGTATATAAGGGCGCCAGAATTTTTACCTTCTTTAAATAAAGCATCCGATCTTTATATAAAAAAATCAAGAAAACTTCTTGCACCAGATATCAAGGAAAGAAATAAAAGATTAAAAAAAGATATAGGGGATTACGGGCTAGTTGCACATTCTACAGAGTTAATTAATGAACTTCCCTTTAATGGTTTTAAAGAATTCATTGGAAAACATGCTGCGGATTTTTTAATATGGCAAGGATGGGATGTTAGTCTCTATAACTTTTTTTATTCAGAACTATGGGTTCAAGAGTTTCCTAAGGCAGGAGGAGGATACCATCAAACGCATATCCATTGGAATGGACAGGTCTCTGGTTTTTATTTTTTAAAATGTTCTTCACGAACCTCTTACCCTCTTTTTCATGACCCCCGTGAAGGAGCATTGATGAATCGACTTCCTGAAAAAGAAGTTATAAAATCTACTTATGCCAGTGAGACTATTAATTATAAAGTGCGTCCAGGCCAATTAATAATATTTCCTTCTTATCTTCCTCATTCGTTTGCCTTAGATCCTGGTCTCGATCCTTTTCGTTTTATTCATTTTAATCTTCAAGCAGTTCCTAAAAAATTTATGGAGCAAATTTGATTAAACATCTGATGATAGTAGGGGGCGGAACGGCAGGATTTATACTCGCGTTGACCTTGAAAAGAAGATTTAATTTTAAGGTCACAATGTTAGTTCCTAAAGATATTGGCATTGTAGGCGTAGGGGAAGGTTCGACTGAACATTTTAGTCCATGGATAAATTATAATGGATGGGATAAAGAAAAATTTATTATTGAAACAGGTGCTACAATTAAAGCAGGCACCATGTATAAAGGATGGAACCCTAAGCAAGATTTTATGCATTCGATAGGTGGAAATATTCAGTATCGATTAGGACTTTTAAAACCCTTTTTTTATGAAGCAATGATTGAGGGATTATCTCCGTTGGCTCTTGTCAGTTCCCGACATCCAGAAAGTGTTATTCAAAACACAGGAGCTCCTTTTGAAAGTATTTGGCAATTTCATTTTAATACTTTTAAACTTAACGAATTTTTAACCAAGGAAGCTAAAAAAATAGGAATTAAAATTATTGATGATAAAATCAACCAGGTCAAAACAGGACCTCAAGGAATTAAAGAACTGATTGGTGGAAAGAAAAATTATAAAGCAGATTTCTATATTGATAGTACTGGATTCCGTAAACTTTTAATTTCATCCTTAGGAGCTAAATGGGTGTCCTCAAGTGATTATTTAAAACTTAATGAAGCTATTGCGTTTCCTACTAAAGATGAAGATCAATATAATACTTACACAGAAGCAACAGCTATGAATGCAGGATGGAAATGGAGGGTTCCTGTGTGGGGCCGCTTTGGGAATGGTTATGTCTATGATAATAGTTATATTAATAAGGATCAAGCTGTAGAAGAAATAGAAAAAGTACTAGGATATAAGATTAAAATTGCTAAACACATTAAATATGATCCAGGAAAATTAGATCGATCATGGATTAAAAATTGTGTGGCAGTAGGACTGAGTTCAAATTTTCTTGAACCTTTAGAAGCAACCTCTATTACAACCACTATTCATCAAGCCTATATTTTAATGCATCGAATAAGTAACTATGATCAAACATCTATTGATGGTTATAATGACGCCATTAATAATATATTAGATGATGCTAGAGATTTTGTAGCTATGCGGTATATGGTTAAAGGAAAAGGAACTAAGTTTTGGAAAGAACTACCTTCCCGAGTAAAAATTCCCGACAGAATAAAACATTTTCAAAAAATATGGAAGACTCGTTTATTAGATGATTTAGATTTTGATACACGAAATAATCGCTACTGTATGTTCTGGGCAGATTACTATAATATGGTTGCTTACGGGCAGGGACTAATTAATGGTAAAAATTTAATAAAGCATTATGCAGGAATTAAAAAAGAATTACTTACTCAGGCTCATTTTAATCGAGGTTCAGTATATGGTTATATAGACTTAAAAAGTGGACGCTTAGGGGCGCTTCCTCAAAAAGAATATTTACGACAACTACGAGAAACAGGTTCTCATGCTAAAATAAAATTTCCAAGTAACTTAGATTATATTCCTAAAAAGTGGGGAAGACCTAAATGTATTAATGAGTTTATAAAATCACACCCTTATGCTTAAATGTTTAATTCAGTTTTATCGACAAGGCTTTGAAGAAATGTCTAAAGCTATTCAGTTTTATTTAAATCTTAAACCTAAAAAAAGGAGGGAAAAAAATGATAGAAAAACTGCGTAAAGGAATGCCGGCGATTAACTTCGTCCTATTACTTATTATACTTTACATGGTGGTATGATTAAAAATATTATTATCGTAGGGGGAGGCACTGCTGGATGGGCCACAGCTCACCACTTTTTGAACAAGACGAGTAGGCGAATAAAAGTAACAGTGATCGCTACAACAGAGATTCCTATTGTTGGAGTAGGAGAAAGTACGACAGCTCAATTCAATACCCTTATTAATTTGAAAGATAATATTACAGGATTAAACGAAAAAGAATTTTTAAAAGAAACAAACTCAACATTTAAGCTGGGTATTAAACACACAGACTGGCACACAGTCGGTAAATCTTTTTATTCTCCCTTAGGTGATAATTATTATGAAAAACATCATTACCCTCATTCCAACTATGATAACTATAGAATTTATCATGTGGCCAATAAATTACCTTATGATGAAACTTTTCAATCTCAGTTGATGGCCACAAGCCGTCTGCATTATATAAACAATAAAAGTGCTTATGAAGATCTTCCCTGGACTTCTGTGGCGTACCACTTAGATACTTATAAAGTGGGAAATTATTTAAAAAGAAAAGCAACAGCTTTAAAAAAATGTAGCTATATTGAAGGAGAAGTCGTCTCTTTTCAACAAGACTCAAGAGGGTGTGTTACGTCTGTTAAAACTAAAACAGGAAAAGTAATTAAGGGGGATTTGTTTATTGATTGTTCTGGATTTGCACGAGTCTTAATAAATAAAGCTTTTAAAAATAAATTTATCTCTTATGAAAACAATCTTCTTGTAAATCGTGCCCTGACATTTAATATTAAAGAGAAACAAATAAAAAACTATACTCATGCATGGGCCCAGAAGTATGGATGGTTATGGCAGATCCCTACACAGGAACGAACGGGATGTGGTTATGTTTATAGCAATAATTTTATTTCGCCCGACCAGGCTCAAGAAGAAATTGAATATGCATTGGGATATAAAATTACTCCGCAAAAAGATATAAAATTTAATACTGGGAGACTAGAAAAATTTTGGATCAAGAATGTACTATCCACAGGGTTGTCAAGTGCATTTATTGAACCCCTAGAAGCCACCTCTATTCATGCTGCTTTACTACAAGTAACTCATTTCATAGAAAATTATTATAAAGAAGATCTGCCTTTTGATTGTGATCCCATCACCGAGCAATACAACTCAGAGATGACACAGATGTGGGACACTATTCGAGACTTTATTGTTTTTCATTATATTTCTCCTAGAAAAGATACTCAGTTTTGGACAGCAGCTTCTTCTGAAACTAGACGTAGTGATAAATTAAATACTCTTTTAAATATTTGGAAGCATCGTATGCCAAGAACGGTTGACTATGTAAATGATGTGGACAATAATTTCTATAGCTTGAATAATGGATTGTGGTATCAAATTGCAATGGGGATGAAACTCTTAGACCCAAGTCTTGCTGGAAAAGAACTAAAAGAGTATAGTCTATATGATATTACAGAGACAGAATACAAAGCAATAAAGAAAGTGATTAAAGATAATATACATATGTATACACCAACCCATAATTACTATGCATCGCTTAAATCTGTGCTTGAAAATATAAAGGGGCATTATGTCATTTAAGAAAAAAGGATATTTAGTTGTCAAAGAAGCTATCCCTAAATCTCTTGCTAGCTTTCTAACAGGATATTTTTTATTGAAAAGAAGAGTTGTAAGAACTTTTTTAGATGTTCGATGGATTTCTCCCTTTGCAACGGAGTGGGGAAGTTGGACAGACAAGCAAGTGCCTAATACTTATTCTCAGTATGCCGATATCGCCATGGAGAATTTACTTCAAATGACTCGCCCTCTTATGGAAAAAAAAACAGGACTTAAACTTACTCCGACTTATTCATATGCACGTATTTATAAAAATGGAGATATTCTTACACGTCATAAAGACAGAGAGTCCTGTGAAATTTCCACCACTATTTTTTTAGGAGGTTTTCCATGGCCAATCTTTATTGAACCTAATACTAAAAAAGGAAAAGAGACTCCTCTTGGATATATGAGCGCTAATACTAAAGGGGTTGAAGTCCTGCTGCAGCCTGGTGATATGCTAGTCTATAAAGGGTGTGAATTAGAACATTGGCGAGAGGCCTTTAAAGGTGAGTACTGTGTTCAAGTATTTTTACATTATAATCGTGAAGGAAAGAATGATAATAAATTTGATGGACGTCCTTTTTTAGGGCTGCCCCATACGTTTAGGAAGGATAAATAATGGATGTTTCTTTATACTCAGAATTTGGTGTTCCTATTCTACGCCAAGAGAAAATATATAATTTTTCAAGAAAGGAAAAAGAATTTATTTTTACACATCCCACTAAACTTAATCCGAGTAGTCTTAATCTGCTGAGCGATTCTCGTTATGTGTTGGAACATAAGAAATTTAAAAAATTTAAAAAATTTATAGAAGAAACTTTAAAGTATTATAGTTCTATTGTTTTAGAGTTTAAAGATTCGTCCCATTTTTATGTTACTGAATCATGGTTTAATCACAATAAACCAGGAACATGGCATCACGCTCATTGGCATCCTAATAGTATTATTAGTGGGGTTTATTGTCTTGAAGGAGCTTCTACTCCCATTATCTTAGAACGATCAGAACGTTTGTTTCCTGGCTTTATGTTTAATTATAAAAAATATAATAAATATACCTGCCTTGATCGTACTTTTCATTTAAAAGAAGGAAGCTTTCTTTTGTTTCCTTCTTCTACAATTCATTATGTTCCTAAAAATAAAACATCCAAGACCCGTACAACTTTTTCTTTTAATACATTTATAAAAGGAGACGTAGGGTTTGAGCACTCAGAATTAAAACTATGAGGATTTCTAAGATTCATGAATTTAAAACCCAGATTTACGAAGGCCATATCTCGTTTGATCAAAAGAAAGTTTTACAAACGTTAAAGTCCGCCGACCCTATTATTCAACAAGGTACCTATATGAGAACAAGTTTTCTAAAAGAAAAGAATATTTTATTATATACAGATTTTAAATTTTTGTTAGATAAATGTCATTTATTTTTTGACTACGTTGCTCAAGAAAATAAGTGTAAAAAAATAAAAGTAACTTCGTCATGGTTTCAAATCTATGCTAAAGAAGAATTTCATGACACCCATATTCATAATCTTTCTGGTCGAATCCATCAGTCCTGGAATTTTCTCTTTTATATAGACTGTCCTAAAGATTCCTCAAACACTATTATCTTAGAACCAGGTTATCCTTATATAGATAGTAATAAACGAATAACGATTAAACCGACGGTTGGAGGATGTGTGGCGTTTCCAGGTTATCTTCCTCATTTCGTAGAACCTAACAAATCTAATAAAAGAATTATTTTATCATGCAATGTGGAGTTTAGTATATGAAGATTATAAAAAATTTATTACCTAAAACTTTTAATAAATATTTAGAGCAACAACTTTTAGCCCGTGACTTTCCCTGGTATTTTCATCCTTCTAGTGTGGTATCCCCCTACAAGGAAGATAAACGATTTGTTTTTTATCATGACTTTATTATCGACAAAAAAATTAATAGTGACTGGTGGGCAGCCATAAAACCTTTATGGGATAAGATTAAAGATCATTATCCAACAACTGAGGTTCTTCGCGTAAAAGCTAATCTATATACCAACCAAAATAAAGTAGTGAAGTTTGGTAAGCATATTGATGATCGATCCGAACCTGAGTTTTTTAGTTCGGTTTATTATGTTAATTCTAATAATGGTAAAACCTATGTGGGGAAAAAAATAGTACCCTCGGTGGCTAATTCTATTGTTGTGTTTGATGGGCAGATTCCTCATTACGGAACGGTTCAAACGGACACTCCTGTACGTCTTTTGATCAATGTGATCTTTAAAAACTCAAGTTGACCATCTCGTCAGGATGAATTATAAAAGAATCCTAGGAATTTCTATGTTACAAAAAATAGGTTTTTTACCAGGATTCAATAAACAAATTACTCCTACCGGTGCTGAAGCACAGTGGACTGGTGGTGAAAATGTTCGCTTTAGATATGGTACACCTGAAAAAATAGGAGGTTGGGCTCAATTAGGAGATAAATCTCTAACCGGTGCAGCTCGGGCTCTTCATCAAATGGTTAATAAAGAAGGTATTAAATATGCCATCATTGGAACCAATAGAATTTTATATGCATATTCTGGAGGAGTTTATTATGACATTCACCCTTTAGTCAATCCATCAGGAACCGCGATCACTAGTGCTTTCAGTACTACTTATAACTCAAAAACCGTTACTTTAACTTTTTCTTCTGCTCATAATTTTCAAGTAGGTGATATTATTTTATTTGGAGCTGCGTCCACCTTTAGTGCAATCACTAACTCTG
>Ga0209757_10000423_pt1 | contig 10252 bp, 14 predicted proteins | sample ETNvirome_6_1000_FD_185472 | JGI IMG/M metagenome (GOLD analysis project Ga0209757, IMG submission 185472) | Marine viral communities from the Pacific Ocean - ETNP_6_1000 (SPAdes) (version 2) | ecosystem: Environmental > Aquatic > Marine > Oceanic | place: Pacific Ocean | collected 2013-06-19 | reverse complement strand
TTTAGCTCCCATGATCCGTGAGCCGGCAGCCAGTCTTTGTGTGCCAGCGCTATTGATTGCAGTAGGTGCCCAGTCAGTTATATCCTCTTGAGAAGAGAATCTTATAAACATATCATCTTGGGTAGATGTTGTTCCAATAGTTGTTTCAGTTCCAAATAAAACTAAGTGACGATCAGGAGTCGAGACTAACATATCACGAGACGCGGTGGGTGCACCACTAACAATGGTTGCTCTTGTTGCCGTGGCATTACTTAAATCTGAGTCCCATTCAAACACAGCACCATTAAAAATTAAAGCCAACAAAGTACTTCCTAAATTATCCAAGGCCCATAGTCCGGGCTCTGCGACTTTGTCGGTTGTAGAAGAGGCTTGTCCCCATCCAGCATAGTCAGTAATATTTGTAACCGTTGCTCCATCAGCATGGGTAGCTTTTGTTGTTCCATTAATTTCTCGAACAACCCCAGTTAATACATTTGAAGCACTAATTCCAGTATAACTAAGATCCTCTGTATCTATTCTTATTTCACTAGTTCCACTAGTAGGAAAACCTGTTGCACTGGTTAATGTAATACCAGTCGTTGCATCAGCATCGGTGATGGCTCCATCTAAAGTTGTCGTTTGAGGAGCTGTTACTGTTCCAGCCCATTGAGATATACCCCATCCAAAAACACCAACCTGTTCAGCTGGTCCTACTGGATAGTAAAATTTAACAGAACAATCTCCATCAGTAGCCGTTGCACCTGCAGTAGACCCCATAGTAATAGTAACTGAAGTAGAATCTACTACTTCAGTTATCATAAAAGTTTTATCATCAAAATCAGAAGCTGAATAACCAGAACCTGTTGGCACTGTAACATCTTCAAGAAATAAAATATCTCCTGCTGTCATTCCAGTAGTTGTCGATAAAGTAATTGTAAGAATAGCAGAGCTTGAAGTAGAAGCTAAAGCATTAGTTAATGCTCCAAAGTCAGTTTTAATTGGGTGAATATCATAATAGGCTTCACCTGTATAAGCGTATAAAATTCTATTGGTTCCAATGATGGAATATTTAATCCCTTCTTTGTTAACCATTTGATGCATAGCTCGAGCCGCGCCGGTTAAAGCTTTGTCTCCTAGCTGGGACCATCCCCCTAATTTTTCAGGTGTACCATATCTAAAACGAACGTTTTCTCCGCTCGTCCATTGGGCTTCTGCTCCTGTGGGAGTAATTTGTTTATTGAATCCGGGTAAAAAACCTATTTTTTGTAGCATTTATAATCCTGTTTTATTAACAAATACACTACATTGAGATAAGATTCAATTCTTAAAAAGCCCACGATACAAATGAATATCTCATGCCTTTCGTTGGTTCTGTAACTTGATGAGGATACATAAAATTTGAAGGAAATAAAAGTATATCTCCTTTTTTTAAATCTAATTTTTTACCACATAATATAAAATCTGCCCCTTCGAAGTCATCATTCAAACAGCCAACAATTGAGAGTACTGGTATTCCTTTTATTTTACCATCAAAAAGACTATGGATATGGTCTATATGAGGAAGCATTAAAGCACCGGGTTGGTATTTATTAAATCTTATATCGGAGAATCTAGAAAAAATACCGTAATCTGAAAACATATTATAATATTTTTTAAGAGCTTTATTTACATGGGGGCGTAGTTTTTGAGTCGTTTCAATAGCACCATTTTGCACATCTAATTCTTTGTCATAACTTGTGTGTGGGTTTTTATTTTTATAGTCCTCCTTTACATTATACCACTCATGTTTTCTCCAAGGCTTCTTATCAATTTCTTTAATAATATTATGGCAAAGATCACTAGGTAGGTCATTGGTTATTTGTATATAATCTGTAAGTTTATCCATTACCTATTCTTTAAAAAATACAGCTTGATTTAGTCTAAAATTATTAAAAAAATAATCATCATCTAAGCCACAGCCGTGTAGTATCATATTTGCTGGAAAAAGAATAGCTCTGTTAAAAGGTATTTTTAATTGTTTTACCACATTATAGTTATCTTTGGGGTGCCAAGGTTTCTGGTGTTCCTGAAAAGTACATTGAGTTTTATAATAAGAAGTGTTGTCGTATAGATTTAATATATTTCTATCATTAAGATATACTAACAAAGTGTAACCATCGTCATAATGAGGCCACCAATAATTTTCCTTATAGTTGTTAAAAGAATTTTTAAACCATTTCTGCATGTTAGTTTTAAGATTGTTTTCTTTGTGAGTACAGTTTTGTTCTGTAAAATTTTCAAAATAATTAATCATAGGTTCTAACTCAGGGATATGAGACTGGTGTCTTAAGTCTAAAAATTTTAAATTATTGTATGTATTAGCGTCTTGTTTATGGAGAGATGGGGAAATATTTAATATTTCTTGTAGTATTAAATGAGGTTTTTTATAGAAAGAATCAAAAATATAAACTGAATAACCATTAACTTTTATTTCTTCTGAGTTTTTAACATTAAATTCCATTACCTTATCTCCACCAAGGACCTAAAGTCCATATAGATGATGTAATTCTAACTCCTCTTGTGACAGGGGTTACTCGATGAGGTATGTCAGCTTTAAAAACAACGACGTCGCCAGGCTTATCAAAGTCAGTTACTGTACGTATTTGTGAACCTAGAAAAAGTTCTAACTGTCCTCCCTCGTATGATTTTTCCGAAAGATTAATTAAGGTAGTTAATTTAATTGCACTCTTAAACGTGTAAGAATTACAGTCTGTGTGAAAAGTGTATTGACCATTATTCTTCGCCTCGTATATATTGTGAGCCACACTGTCTTGATCTAACCATGAGTAGATATCAAAACCAAAAGTCTCTCTATTTGCATGCTGGGTACAATCTTCAACCACTTTAAAATATTTTTTTAAATATTTATAAGGAGTCTGACTAACTTTAGCTGTTTTGATTGCTGCCGAAGCAGGGACATCATTAAAATTTTTAGATTTTAAAAAAATTTTATTTATTTTTTTTATAATGGCAGGCTTAAAAACCTGTCTAAAGAAAAACAAATCGTGTTTCATTCCTCTTTTTTTCGTTCTGTATAGGGAGTCTTTAACCGTTTTGTTTTCTCATTAAAATTGTGTTGCCAAGAGGAAACTATTCCCACTAAAATATTTCCAAAATGTCTTAAGCCTTCATCACTAAAATGAATCTTGCCTTTTCTAAAAATAAGCCATCTCTCTTTCCAAGAGAATTCTAGATCACAACTTCCATTTTTGAATTGCTTAAATCTCATTTCTCGTTATCCACTTTCTCTTTATCAACAAAAATTTGTAAAGTACATCTTATAGGGGCAAAATAATTTAATGTTGTTACTCCATGCTTAATACCACCTTTAAGTACAACCGCTCTTTTATATTTTGGTTTAATAATTTTAATTTCATCTTTTTCGAGGTAGTAAAATAAACCTCCCCAATCTACATCCCATTCTTCCCTATTTAAATATATAGTGGCTCCTAAATTATAAGGCCCATCGTCATGTGTTCTAAGAAGTGAATAATGATTCCATGAATGAAAGAAGCACTGAAAATTTTTTAAGGTTATTAGGTCTGGATATAATTCTTTAAATTTTTTATAAACATACATAAGTATATCTGGATGCATCGGTAGTGAATTACAGTTAGAAGAACCCTTATCTATCTCCCCCCACGCAAAAGACGGACGCCATACAAAAGTACCTATCTGACTATGAACATACTCTCCAATATCTTTTACGTCCGCATCAGTTAAAAAATCTTCGTATATATCAATCATTACTTTTTCCTTTGAGTACCATAAAGATCTCTAAAATCTTTTCTGAAATTAGAAAATGGTCCGTTACGATCTACATAATGTAAAAAAATTTGAGAACTCCAATCGCCTTCAAATGGTTTTCTACCATGTTCTACTTTACCTCCTGCATAAATTACAGCATCGCCCGCATTTAAATCTATTTCTTTTTTATCCATAATAACAGGCCATCGTTTATCTCCTCCAACATATATCGTTGCACTGATTTCACAAGACGGTCTGTCCTTGTGCATAGGTAAAATAGAACCATATATATACATTCTCCAAAAAGAATATTGAGGTTCTAAAGATAAAGAAGTTATTTTTTCCATTGCCTTCTTCTTTGAAAGAAGTAAAGCATCTGTTGCTGGGTCTCCATAAAACTGGCTTTCATAACTATCTCTATTATCATCATAAAGACAATTAAAATTGTCGTTTATACGATGTTTAATTTCCGTATAATTTAAAAAAATAGAGACTTCATTTTTTGTTAAAAAATTTTTTTCTATTTTATATGTAAAATTTTTTAAATTATCCATGATACAATTGTATACCTTTCCCCTTTCGTCACTTTCTTAATCGTATGTGGATATAAAAAATTACTGGGCCACATAATAAGTCTATTTTTCTTAGGATAGACGATACACTCTTGTTTTTGATCCGGACTTAAAAAAACCAATTCTCCTCCTTCAAAATTATCATTTAAAAAATATACTAAACTTAAACTTCTGGGTGTGCTTGATCCATGATCAATATGAACAGTATAAAAATCTCCTACACTATATTTTAATATAGCTAAATCCTGTATTCGACCATCAAAAGGGCTTGGTGTCTTCTTAACTTGTACTTCGTTAGCATAGACAAGTGCCATGCGTGCAAAACAAACTTTAAAGTAATTATACCAAAATACTTCAGTCATTTTTTCTGAAGTAGGTTTAATAAATTTTATTTTTGTGGATCGTATATTTTTTTTAATATAGTCCGTTGTTCTTCTTCCAACGATGGTGGCATCTTCATACTCTATAAAATTTTTTGCTATTTTAAGTAGTGCTTTATTTCCAGATTCAGGCAAAAAATTATCTTTAAGATATACATAATTTAATAATTTTGTTTTTGTTTCTTTTATTTCCATTTCTTTTGTTTCCAAAATAAATCTTTATACCAATGCATATGTACTCTACTATGGTCTACTTTTTGTTTATTGCTTTTTTCAGGATCTATCTTTTTAATTTTCATTTTCCATGAGTCTCTTTTAAAAGGGAAGACAGCTACAATAGGGGTCCCTTTCTTTATAGTAAATTTACCTTGCTTATGAATAATTATGGGGAAATTAGTACTTAAATAAAAATCATCATCAGTATCAACTATGCCGGACAATGGGGTAAATCTTGGATCTCCATTATTAATTATGGGAAGATAAAATGTGCTATATCCTTTTGGTGTGACCACTCTCCAAGTGTTTATTAGTTTAACAAAAGGTAGATTAGAATTTTGTTTTACAAAAGGACACTTGTCGCCTCCTAATTGTGAAGGAGGATGATAATCATGCCCCCAATTTATTTCATGACTATGCTTTAGCATGGTAGCCTGTAATGCTACAGGTGAACTGCTTGGCCCCTCTACTCTCACATCCTGTGTTTTTGTTTCTTTATTATAAAAATTAAAATTAATGAACACATCTTGATGTGATTTTAAAATATAGCCCGCCGTTAATGCATCTAAAACAGGGAGACATTTTTTTAATGTACCAACCCCTCTTCCATGAGGGTTTCCAACGTTCGTATGAGGTTCTAAATCTTTATACCAGGCAGGTATGTTTTTATTTGCGGGGATAGGTAAAATTTCTTTGTCGTGTAATATACTTTCTGGGCCATGAAATTCTATAGTTCTTTCAAACATAATATAATTCTGTATTTAGGTCTGTATATACGAAAAAAATTAAAAAGTCAAATTATGACCACTCACCAAAAAAAGGAATGGTAACACCATTGTCTATTAAAACTTTTCTATAGTTTAATGCAGTTACAGGAAAAGTAATTCCTGAAATATCTACAGCTTTTATCTGGTCAACCATACCATCATAATAACTAGGTAGGTCCTGTGAATTTTTTACAAAAATTTTTGCTTGCTGAGACAGGTCTTCTAACGCTTTTTCAACATCGGCTTGAGATATTTCTGCTTCCCACTCTGACATATTAGATTGAAGCCCTTCCCAATCTCTCAACCAAACTATTCCAGACGCTGAAATTTCATGAACCGGATCCCAGATTGCTCTTTCAAATTCTTCATCAGTTATTTCAAGCGCACTTAAATGAGTTTGTCTTGCTAGCCAATAGTCTTTTGTAATTTCATTTGCACACAGTAAACCTGTATCGTTAATAGAAGTATAAGTATAATATTTAGCCATGTCTTTTATGATACATCCTCATACACGAATAAAAAGCCGGGAGATCCTTCTTGGCCTTGCTTCGCGGGAGATCCAGGTTGTTGTGGGCCACCGGTTGCCCAAGCTAGATTGGCTGAGTAATTCCCTCCTGCCAACATAGAGGCCGTAATATCTGTAACTGAGTTGTCGGCTCCAGGAGCCGCTCCTACACTACCTTGAGAATTGCTTATACTCCCAGCGTTTCCACCAGTAACTGTTCCTAAATCAGTAATACTTGTAGTTCCACCTGTATTATCTGGTCCTACATTTCTACCTTGACCATACGCTCCTATTGCGTAGGCTTTTGAATAAGGTTGTGAAATTTCAGCTGAATAAACACCTAAAGCTCCTCCGCCTCCTTCTCCTCCTTGTTCAGGCGAATTACTTCCAGAAGCACCACCTCCTCCACCACCAGATGCCATGTAGGCAACAACGTTGGATGCATTACCTCCAGCGGTATATGTACCACTTCCAGGTCCTTCTTTTGCGAATGTAGTTATAACTGCTCCTATACCACCGGCTGAACCTGTGGCTGCGGTAATAACTCTTCCTGATGAATCAACTGTAATATCTGCCGTAGTAAAAGTACCTTTTGCAGATTTAATTATTTTAGGCATTAATTTTTTCCTCCTTTATTAATCAGCCATTTCCACATAAGAAACATGCCATGATAAATCACTTGCTGTTCCTGCAGTAACGGCTAATAAATCTGTTTCATCTAACCACAAAGGTCCTAGTCCTTCTAAAAAACTTAAAGTTGAATCTGCTGGAACGGAAATTGTACTTGCTACTTTATAATAAGTACTTCCGTTATCATTACTAACTTCTATTGTAACATCACATGCGTTAGTTCCATCTGTGTTAGCTATTAAAATTGAATCGATTTTGGCAGCGTATTCAGCGGTAACATCTACCATTGTTGTTCTGTTTGTATCCCCTAAATTACCCATAGTATTTTTAGGTGTGATCGTTGCGACGCTATATAAATTTGGTGTTGCCATTTTTTATTCCTCTGTTGTTATTATCCGAAAATCATTGCCATTGCAATAGATTTTCCTATTACTGCACTTGCACTTACTCCGGCTGATGCCCATGATAATGTACCAGAAGCATCTGATGTTAAGGCATAGCCAGAACTCGCAGCATCCGCTGCTGGTAAAGTCCATGTTACTGCGCCTGTTACAGTAGCTGGCGCCTTAAATCCAACAGCTGCTGAATTATCAGCGTCATTAAATTTTAAAGCATTGTTGTTGGATAAAGTAATATCTGAAGAAGTAGCCATAACATCTATGATGTCAGGGTCAGTTCCATCGTTAGCCGTAGCATAAATAATTTTTGTTCCTTTATCTGTAGTTGACCATTGAACAGACGAACCTGATCCGGTCACATATTTAAATGTAACTGTGTATGCACCTGATGAGCCATTTTTAATTATATAAAAATCTTGAACATCTAAAGGAATTGTTACTACAGTAGCTTCGCCAATTGATCCTGTAAATTCTATAACTCTATGTGCAAGGACAGCACCTGTTGATCCATCTGAAACGGATAAAGTAGTAGGAGTGGATGTTATAGCTTGTGTAGTATAGCCACCTGAAATTTGTTCTATGATTTGTAAATTAGTATTTGTTTTTGTTCCCCATGTACCAGCGTTTTCGCCGGTTGCCATTTTTTCTACGCCGAGAGGGGTATAGGTTGATGCCATAATTTTTCTCCTAATTGATGCTTACGTTATTTTTATATTTCGTTTTATTCATATTGTCAACATAGATTACTTAGTAGTTCTAGTCCAATTACCCGTTTGAGTAGCGGTTGTTTTACTATAAGTACCCGTTTGAGTAGCTGTTGTTTCACTATAATTACCTGTTTGTGCAGCTGTAACAAGTTCCCATCCTATCGGTGCTACCCCAAGAGGAGAAACTGTAGCAGTTGCTGACACTCCAGTCAATCCCATTGTTTGTCCTGTTGGTGCAATAGCTCCTACTGCAGCAGTTGCTGAAACGCCAGTCAATCCCATTGTTTGAGCTGGTGGTGTAATAGCTCCAACACTAGATGTTGCTGAAACTCCAGTAGGTTGAACTGTTGGATTAGATGTAACGTCTGGAGCACCTACAGAAAGTGTTGCTGAAAGTCCTGTTAATGATTCTGTATAATCTCCGACTATAGTTGGAGATCCTACAGCTGCCGTTGCTGAAACTCCTGTTAAAGGAACACCTTCTCCAATAATAATTGCACCAACTGCTGAAGCAAAAGATTGACCTGTTAATGATTCGGTATAGTCTCCTCTTGCCGTTGGAGATCCTACGGCTCCTGTTGCAGAAACCCCAGTTAATCCCATTACATCTGCCGGTGCGATAGCCCCTACGGTAGCTGTTGCTGAAAGTCCTGTTAAAGTTTCTGTAGCTGAATCAACACTACCCCATCCATTTTCACCCCAATCTAAAGTACCCCAGCCAGGATAGTATGTAACGGTTGGATCACCTACAGCACCTGTTGCTGAAACACCAGTAAGAGAAACTGTAATACCAGACTCACCCCAGTTCTCTGTTCCCCACGTATCAGAGCCCCAACCTGTTTGAGCGGAAGCTATAACGGTACCGAGTGCTGTTGTTAATTGTGAAGGTGCTGTAATTGAAACATCAACAGCATATTGATCGCCCCATTGATTTGTGCTCCATGCACGCATTCCAAATGTACCAGGTTCTACGGTGTTTGCTTGACCACCTAGTCCAGAATTTTCTGTGTCAAAATAATAAAGGGGATCGGGAGCACCCGAAGCTACTTGAATTTGAAGATATGCATCCGCATCTCCTGGAGTTCCTGAATTATCAACTCCCGTTGTATAAACAGAACCTCCTCCATGCGTACCATCGCTTGTTGTGGAAAATCTTAAATCGTGGTTTTCGTTAGAACTATCGGAGACGTCAAATTTATATAAGCCGCCTTCTGCTAAATTTATAGTAGGTTGTTGAACACTATTAAGATAATATTTACCACCACTAACCGTAACGGTAAATGTCCTGACAAAAGCCATAAGGAGTTCCTCCTTATGCTAGCTGTATAATAGCTGTTGATGCGGCTGCTGCGGGAAATTCAATTGTGAAAGTGCCACTTGTTACAGTTTTATCTCCACCAAATGCAATGGTACAACATGCTGGATCACCAGATGCTGAATCATTAAAAATTAAACATCCGTTAGCTGTGAAAGTAGCAGAAGACCAACTTGAATTAGCAAAATCACAAACCGCAGTATCTGAATCTAAAACTGGTGTTACACTAGTTAAAGCATTTCCTTTAGCAGAGTAAGCACTTCCAGAAGTATTAGAAATTTCGTTAGTAGCACTATATGCTGTTGTAGATTTATTGATAGTTGCTGAACTTGTATATAAAGCTAGATTAAAAGTATCTCCAGATGAAGCTGTAAAATCATGTATTGCTGTTAAAATTTCTACTTTGAAACTATTACAAATTGCTGATGTTATTGCCATAAAACTCTCCTAATTATTGAGGCGGTGACTCGATTGGAATTCTTATTGTACCATCCGTGTAATCGTCTCGTCTTCTTCTTCCAATTTGCATTGATGCAAACTTCTGTAGTTCTTGTTTATACTTTTGTTCGTATAATGTCAACATATCTGCTGGACCTTTTAAAAATCCATAAGCTTCCCCCAGGCAAGCATAAAGTAGCCCTTGTGGGAAGTACCTACTTACATAAGTCCCAGAAGTATTAGTCCCTAATCCTGTTGGCATTGCATTTCCATATATTTTAATAACATAATTAGCGTCTGGAGTAGGAGCCATTAAAATAGATCCTGAAGTAGTATCTGTTAATCCTGTTGCTCCTCCAAACATAGCATAATATTTAGGGAGTCCTGTTACATCAGCTCCTGATGCAGTAGAACCTGAAGGCCCTGTTAATCTTCCCACATACTCACTTATAAAAGTTTGATCTCGTTTCTGTAACCATTGACCTTGTTCATTAGAATTAGCTGTAGAATTAAAAACTTGTACACCTCTTACAAATTGAAAACCTGCTGGAACTCTAAC
>Ga0209757_10000422_pt1 | contig 10252 bp, 8 predicted proteins | sample ETNvirome_6_1000_FD_185472 | JGI IMG/M metagenome (GOLD analysis project Ga0209757, IMG submission 185472) | Marine viral communities from the Pacific Ocean - ETNP_6_1000 (SPAdes) (version 2) | ecosystem: Environmental > Aquatic > Marine > Oceanic | place: Pacific Ocean | collected 2013-06-19 | reverse complement strand
GTTACCTAAGTCATCATCATTAGCTGGTGTAGATGAGTTCCTATATAATGTAATATCAGGTGCACCAGTAGAGCCTGAGTCAGTAGATTCTAATAAGAAGTTATCTTCGAATGCTGTTGTAGTAGCTGTAACTGTACTAGCAGTATAAGTCACCTCACCACATACAGTTAAGTCACCATCAATAAAGGCATCACCAGTAGCACTAAGATTACCTGTAACTGTTACACCAGTTGAATTTGTAGCAAATTTCTGACTACCGTTATAATAAAGCGACGCAACGTTTCCAACACCTTTGAATAAATTATTAGCTGAAGCATTCTCTACACGGAAGTCGGCTGACTTGAGCTTTAACGCGCCCGAGCCTACGTGCTCAATATATGAATGAGAACCATTGTGGTAGATTTCTAAATCGTTTGACGACCCAAAATACGCTTTCTTGCTATCGGCCATCTTGAATGACTCCAAGTTGTACATCGCCAGACCAGAGTTGATTATATTGGTCCCGCCCATTTGGAAGTTGCCGCTGGCTATATCGACATTACCAGAGCCGTCTAGCTTTAGCCTATTTACTCCAGTGGTAACAAACCAAAGCTGGTTAGACCCTGGACGCCAAATACCTGTATCTGTGTCACCAGCGAACGAGATGGAAGGCGATCCGACTAATCCGTCGCTGTTGAAAACCCTAGCGGCGAATGTAGCGGCTTGAGATGAATCAATAGTAAGAGCTAAAGCGTTATCTGTATAAAACTTCTGTGTGTCGGTTGTAAAGTTTATATAATTATTAGTATCACCTTTATGGCGAATATTTTCACTAACATATAAAGTATTGTCTGCTGTTATAGTACCAGTGGCAACTACGTTACCAGCGAATGTGGCCGTTTGCGACTCATCTATGTTCAAAGCCTGCGTCGCTCCATTAGTTCTGAAATTTAATTGTTTGGTATTAGTGGCATAAATGTCAGCAAGATCACCTGTAGTGGCGTTATTGAAATCAATAGTAGAATTATTAGTACCTGAACCAGTTAAGAATAATTGAGCATCACCACTTGTTCGTGTCAGATTAGCTGTGCCACCTACAGTGAGATTACCAGTAGAACAAACTGTAGCACCTTTAATTAAAGTCGAACCACAAAGAGTAGGAGCACAAACCGTCGTACCGCAAATTGTTCCACCAGAACATACCCAACTAGTACCACAAATTGTTGCAGCGGAAACTAACGGACCACCACAAACACTAGTGGTACCACAAACTACAGGAGATTTAACACAACCAGTACCACAAATCACCTTTCCATACATATTACAAGTCGCAGTCAAACAACAAGTATTGACATCACTAGTAGCACACCAAATATTCGCAGTACCGGTAGTAGTACAAACAGATGTAGTTGCTCTCAAGGTACCAGTTACATCTAAATTAAAAGTAGGGCTAGTTGTTCCTTTTGCTATACCTATACAACCGCCAAATGGATTAAGTTGTAACGGTTTAGCAGTACTAGAATTTGTAGTACCATCTGTTACCTGCACTATTGCTCCACTAGGACCCTCAGCAATATATAAACTATCTGTATTAGCTGAATCGCTCTGAAATTGAGCAGACGAAGCAGTATCGAACTCTCCTAATGCAGTTGGGCGAGACGCAGGGCCTACTACATGTAAAATAGATTTAGCGTCTTGTGTACCTAGTCCTAGATTGCCTGCATTACTTACATTAAAAATATTTCCAGTTCCAGTAGCTAGTTTTATCGCATAGTTAGCGTTACCAGTTCCGCTATTCTCAATGAGTAACCCATTGACATTGTTGAGGTTAGCGCCGGTGCCATTTGCAGCGGTCTTAATATGTAATTTAGCTAAAGGTGTATCTGCGATTACTGCTCCGTTTAAGAGCGTATCACCTTTAATCTTTAAACCGTCTTGTACAAAAAAAAGTTTCTTAGCCATAAGCTTCCACTATCCACTTACCTAATTATTTAATAAAAAAAGAGGCCGTATAAGGCCTCTTCTCAATGTAAATATAATTAAATTTTATTAAACACTCAACATTGTAATTGATCCAACAAACTCAGCAGTAACACCGACTCCATTCGCTGCTCTAATCTCTACATTACTTCCGTTAATGACACCAGTGTATGTACCAATAGCTGAACCAACATGAATAGTACCATATTCAGTTGTATATACAGTTGTACCATTGTGAATGTATAACAATTCAGTCACATCCATATGACCACCAGAAGCTGCGACAGATTGTATGACTACTTTACCTGATCTATAACTAGCTGTTGGTATAGTAAGGAGCGCTGCTGATGCACCATTTGTAATCGTCGCACTAGCAGATTTATAAGCTGTAGTATCATTATTAAATTCAACAACTGTTGGTATACTAGGCGAAGCTGTTGTAACTGTACCAATACCGACAACATTAGTACCATCAATTCTGAGTAAATTTGAATTAGCAGCGTATAATGTAATTAGATCTGTAGTAAACGATAGTTTTGTATCAGTATCTCCAGAATGGACGATATCATCAGTTAATGTTAAAGTACCAGCAAGATCAATATCATCATTAAAATCAATAGTACTACCACCAGTTCTTGAATTAAATGCATCAGCATATATAATACCAGATGCACTTAAAGTACCAGCAATCGTAACATCAGCGCTCGTGATATCAGTAGTATTAATACCAAGTGCACCATCAACTATAACACTATTAGGTGTTCTGATTACATCAGAAGCGTTCCTATAAAATTTAGTATCTGAGCCAATTTTAACACAATTAGAAGCACAAACTATAGGAGAATAAACACAAGTAGAACCACAAGTGATCGCACCTAATACTAGTGGCGATTCTACGCTAGTACCACCACATACTAATGGCGAACAAACACTAGTACTGCCGCACACTGCAGCACCGCAAACTAACGTTGTACCATGTACTGTAGGTGAACATACTTTAGTAGTACCGCACACTAATGGAGATAATACACTTGTTGAACCACAGACTGTTGCACCACAAACTAACGTTGTACCATGTACTGTAGGTGAACAAACTTTAGTACCACCACATACATTAGTAGCCGATAGTAAAGGAGATAAAAATGAAGTTCCTGCACAAACAGTAGTACCACAAACTGTACCCGACGCACTTAAGTTACCTACAATTGATAATGCTTCGCTAGGAGTAGTTACCCCGATACCAACTTTGCCACTGTTAATTGTTAACCTATCTGCTAACGTACCAGCAGCCATTGTCTTAAATGTCATCCTACTATCTTCAGTAGCATTAGTAACATCGGTTATTTGAGTAAGTATATGGCCGTAATCAGTAGATACACCGCCACTGTCATTACCTGTAAAGATAACATTACCTATAGTATCATTATCAGCTGGCGTTGAACTATTACGCCATAGTTTTAAATCCGGTGAAGCAGTGGCGCCGTCATCAGTAGATGTAATTACAAAATTGTTTTCAGTGGCTGTTGTAGTCGAAGTAACAGTTGTGCTTAATGTAGTATGAGTACCTTGAACTGTTAAATTACCACAAACTTCAACATTACCAGATCCGTCTAATTGAAGTGCCGCGTTGGATCCACTATCTAGAATAGAGTTACCACCGATTTTTATATCACCAGCGACCTGAACATCACCAGTAGTGTTTACTAATGTAAGCGCCGTCGCTCCATTACTAGCTTTAATATCATTACCACCTATGGTTAAATCACCGGCAATAGTAACATCTGTTGTACTTAATGTAATTGCTGTACCACCGCTTGATTTAATATCATTACCCTGTACGGTAAAATCACCAGCAATAATAGCATCGCTTGATGTACTAAGGGTACCAGTATTTGTTATACGCGCTCGCTCAACACCACTAGTATAAAAGAATAATGAATCCTCATCAGAGGTAGGCGACAATTCAGCAAGAATTTTAGTATCTTGATCGACATCAATTACTCCACCTAATCCTGTCCAAGTACTATTTGAATAACCTTCAAATTGACTAAGGGTAGTATTAAGACGAAGAAGACCAGCTTCGACAGTAGGTCGTTGCGCTGTTGTTCCTACAGGAACCCTAATGGCTCCCGTTCCAGAAAATCCTCCATCTACTCCTGATAAAGCTAATGCAGTTAAACTTGTATTAAATGTACCGTTTCCAGCAGCAACATTACCTAAACTATTAGCACCTACAATAAGGCCATTTTTAACTCTGAAATCTGAACTGACTGTAGCCATGTAAGTATTTAATAATTAAGAGCTCTTAAACTTTAAGTAAGTGCAGTAGTAATAGTATATAACTGAGAAATTGAACTCACAAAATTAATAGTCTGAGAATGATTGTTCGTAGCGCGAAACTCTACATTATCTCCTTCAATTACTCCTTTATATGTAACTATTGAAGTACTTCCGATACCTACTGTTGCATATTCACACCAATCAACAATTGTATTATAACCATCCCAGCCTTGAATAAATAATATCTCGCTTGTTTCCATAGAAGCAGGAGGTTCAGTACCTACTCCAACACTAACTGCTTGAATTACTATCTTACCAGATCTATATTGTGATGTAGGTATAGTAAAAATAGCTGCCGATGCTGCAGATGTAATGGTAACACTAACAGCATCGAGTGTACCTAGTCCAACTAAACCAGTGACGTCTGTAAAGTTAATACCATCAGAGCTTAAGCCACCAGTAATAGATAATTCAGAATAAGTAACATCCTTTACATTACCATAAAAATTATCAGCACTAATACTAACTGAGCTAATACTATCTGCTGCTGTTAATTTACCGGAAAGATCTATATCTGTAGGATTAAAACTAGCGGCTGATAAAGACTGAGTACTCAGACTTGTTGTAAATTTACCAGTACCGCCGGTTATATTGCCTTTACCACCATCCGGAGCGTTAACGACTAACCCGGTAGCTATTGTAAAATCCTTCTTCTGCGCCATATAAATATTTAATAATTAATATCCAGATAAATCGCCATAGTCTCTTATCTCCCAGCCATGGCTTTTAGTCAATAAGTCAAACACAAAATCATCAGTCATAGGCTGATTATAATCTAGTTGATACGTTTGCACAGTAGTATCAGCTAAATATTCACGCTCATTTATACCGATTCCTATAAAATTTTTTACAGCATGATTAGAAGTAGGGTATGTAATTATTAAAAAATCACCGTTTTCTAAATGACCTTTATAAAGAACCACATCTCTATGAGCTAACTTCATTAATGAAGTGACAATTAAATTCTGAGGAAAGGACTTTTCTGCCGCTCTTTGCTGATATTTTTTAATACTATTATCCCAGAAGTCTTCAGGGTTCTCACTTGAATCGAATCTTAGCATTATATTCGCAATTCAACTATTTTTTCGTGACCTAAAACGACATTCGGATGAACATATATATCAATATTTTTTTGTTTTAATTTAAGACATAATGTTACATCTTCCATAGAATAGTCTCTTGATGCTTTAATGTTTAAATATGTAGGTTCAAACCACGGATATTGTAATTGTTCAAATATTCCATGTTTAAATAAAATAAAACCAAATCCCACATACTCCACTCTAAACGGCATATACCTTGTACGTATATTTTCTTTACCTAAAAACTCGAATGATCCGTTTTTTTGAAAATATTCTTCATCCCAATATTCTACCGCCGCGAACTCTTTATCATTTGCCATAACATACAATCCTGATATTACGTTAACATCATGTTTATATAACAAATCAAAATCAGCAGAAGTAAATATTATATCATTATCAATCCATAAGATATAATCATACGGTATACCGTTAAATGGTTGTTGATTAGAACCTTTAGCTGGAGCTCCTAACATACATTTATTACGCACTTCGTATATATTTCGTGAATAAGCACCACAAAAATATACTTTAAATCCTATAGCATTTAAATGTTTTATTAAACTAGTTAAACATTTAATAAATTTTCCAGAAAACATATCTCCCGGACAACATATAATTATAGTCTTATTCATCTATCTCTATAAAATTAAAATTACCTCTTTGTAAATCAATTGTTTTATCTATTAATAATTCTATGTTTTGGTTTTTTATACGACGACAAATATCAATATCAACAAACTGTTGTTCGGCTCTCGACGTACTTACATGTGGGCGAAACCAAGGATATTCTAATTCTTCAAAAACTCCATTTTGTATAAAAACAAAATCAAAATCTAAATAGTCAGCTTTAATAAACTCATCGTCTTGTACGAGAGTCTTATACCTACCGTCTACCTTTCCAGATATAAACTTATAATTAGAACACTTATTATATAATTTAATAAATTGTGACGGTGTAAAGATAATTTTATTACTTAAAAAAATTAAGATATCATATTTAATTGTTTGTTGATATGGTACTTGTTCGGGACCAGATAATACATTACCACCTAAACACATTTGCTTTGCATAAAAAGCATTACAACTGACATGTTGAGAGATATGATAACGTATACCAGTTCTATTTAAATATGTAGTTAACGTTACCCAAGATTTTAAAAATTCAGCACTATAAGTACTGTCAAAAAGATTAAAAACAACGGTCATTTCTGCTAAAATATTTACAGGAATATTTTAAGAAACAACTATTGTCTTCGCTAATTCTTTTTAAACTTGCTATCTTTATCAATAGCAAAATTAGCTCTACTGAACTCTAATCGATCTACAAACTTAACAGCACTACCGGTTGCATCAATAGCAACATATCCCTCCGGATCCGTTACTACTAAATCACCATTAGGACTAAACAAATAATTTTTCATACCAACTTCACGCATCATATTATTATACTTTTGTATGAAAACATCTTTACATTGTTTTACTGCTTTTTGAAATTCAAACACAGCATAAATATCCTGACTAGCATCTTGTATTAACGATAATAATTGCTCTTTATTTTTAGCTGCTTTCGCTTGACCAGCTGCACTCTTAAGAGTTGCTATCTGCTTATCTATTCTACCTGTGAACCATCGTACAAACTGCTCAAAAGAAGTCGCAGTGTCACTCAGAAACTCACCAGTTCTTATTTCAGTATTAATATAAGTGTTTAAATTAGCTAATAACTTATCAGTTAATTTATTAAAATCTATACTTAATAAATTTTGTCTAGCAAGCCCTATTAAAGAATTTACATTTTTAGTTTCTTCAGCCGTTAAAGTAATATAACCTGCATCATTTTCAAAATAAGCATCTTTAACATACACTTGAGGGCCAGGATTTAAATTTGTAATATCAACTCCAAATTTTTTAGTCGAAAATCTAACATACCCTTCTTGATCTAATGTAACATCATATTCTGTATGAAACACTACACCGATTTTTGAATTTAATATCTTTTGACCTTCTTCACTAGCAGTTGGTACAGCATACACTATAGTATTAGGTTTAAATAAGACATGTTGTACTCCATCAATATCATTAACTTCTTTTATCTCATCATCAAATAAAAAATCACCTTGATATACAGAATTAAATCTTAAATTTTTAAAATGTACAAACGTTTGAACTAGCTTATCAACTAAACCAGGAGCCTCGGCGTGATTCTTTTTAATATCATCAATTGAATAATTGAGTTTAGGTATTTTATTAAAAACAGACTTACTGCCTATAAAAAACTTACCATTAGGATCTGCTCCTAGTATTACTGCTGGTGCTCCATCATACTTTACAGTTGCATTAACGGCGCGCGGAGTCTCACTGTCTAATATTTCTGTGAGTGCTTCGAGATAATTAATAGCTCTTACTCCACCATCTTTTTGAGCAGTGAGAATAAGCTCCTCTAGATGAGTCAAATGTTTATTTGGCCCAGCCGCCTCATATAACGGAAAGTATTTTTTATAAGTTAACATTTTCCTTGCCTATATATGTTTACTCTAATTCCAGTACTATCTGTTAACCAAGTGTCACAGAAACCTTCTTCAATTAAATAACGTACAATCTTATTAGGAACTCGTTCCCCTTCAATCATATTATCATCATCAAAGATACCAATAACATAAGGCATAATCTTTACCCTATATCCCATTATTGTTGTATCATATAATCCTAATACCATTATTTTTTAAATTTTGCTTTTGTTGTAATAGATGCAGCACTACCCTGCGGCCCAGCTTTAGCTCCGAAACCTGGTAAACCAATACCAACTACTTTAAAAACTTCCTCAGGAGAAGTTGAACTATTAATATGCGCTACATTCCCTCCTGGTTCATTAAAAATAAGTAAACCAGTATCTTCCATTTTCTCTAATCTTAAATAATAATGAAGGAGTGCCATTTTATAATTAACAATAAAATTCTTATAACCACTTAATCCCTCGGCAATAAATTCATCGATAAATGTTAATTCAAAATCTTCAAGCCGAGAAAATACAGACTTAAGACCGTTTTTAATTAACTCACTAAGATACTCTTTAGTAATAATGTTATTATGTAATAATTGAAAACCGGTTGCTAATGCATAACCAGGCTGATTTATTAAAATATTATAATCATTAGTACCACCACCAGGTACTTGCAAGTTTAAATCGTTTTCATTATTAAGTTGTGTGAACGAATTGAACCAGTAAATACTAGCTGACGCACCATCACCATAACCAGTCTGTCCTCTAAGACGAGCACCTCTTCCCTTTATATCATATAATTTATCATCTATAAGAACATCTCCTTTAGCTGGTTTCTTACAACCTTTTAAGAGAGTAGATATTAACATTTCTCCTTTACCCATAACCGGTTGAGTAGGGAACTGTTTATTATATAAAGCCTTAATTGTATCATATTCAAATCCAACCTCACCAAACACAGTAAATATATTACCTGATGATATTAATTGTTCTTTAGTTACACCACTATCCTCTCTATTTTTTAAATATTCTACAACAACATCTGTATCAGGTTGAGAAAGAATAATTTTAAGAATCGACTTAACCCACTCTGGCTTTAAGTTAGACTGTTCATTAATTTTTGTAATTAACTCTTCGATACTACTACGGTCTGCTAATAAATGTTTTATCTCTTTATAATCATCATCACTTATAGGTATAGATTGTTTAAACGGCTCATCATCTACTCTTAAAAAATGATCAGAATCGCCAGTATCTTCAAAAAAATGTTTAAATGATTTCATATTCCAGCTGGATATCTTTGTGGTTTAGGATCATGTGATGGGTTGGTCGAAAATAACGCATGCACTAAACTTAAAAGCCATTCATCTACTCCTTTCTTCTCTTTCTTCTTTTTCCTTTTTTTCCTCTTTTTCTTTTCTACGACAGTTTGTTCACCAAACATAAGATCATATGATTGAATAATCAAGCTATTTAATTCAGCTATCGTCTCATCATTACGTAAATTTTTAAAAGCTAAATTCTCTACAGAATATTCACCTTTACTAGCGAGACCTTTTTGACGCATTCTCATTAACTTATCTTTTAATTTTTTAGCTCGTTTATTAATTAACGCAAGGTCTTGTTTATCATCAACTTCATTTAAAGCTTCCTTCATCAATTCTATTTCCGTGCGGAACTGTTCAGCTTTCTTTTCAACGTCACGTTGATCTATTTCCGGTGGATCGTGAACAGGCTTTTTAATCCATCTATTATCTTGTATACTAAATAAACCGGAAGCCACATGAGGCTCGTGAATATCTTGAAAATATAACTCAATTTCATGATTGTGAAATTCTATATTGTGTCTTAAATTCCATATAAATCTTTTACCATCTAATGCTCTCTTTACTATTGTCTCATCTTTATTTATAATAGCAAAATCTAATAATATATGTATATCAAGATCTGAATGATCAGAATAATTAAAATTAGCTAATGAACCTGTTAATTGAATATCTTCAATCATCTCAGGAGTGATATGATCATCGTCCTTTATAAACTCATCTACGATTTCAATTATAGAATTTAATACTTCTTCGTTAAAATTATCATCAGTCCAAAATTTAGGATGAAGAGTATCATTATAATATCTTTTTTCAAAAAACTGTTTAAATGATTTAAGTTCATTCTTTTCACGAGCTGTTACACCTGTAAATCCTGTACTACCGGTGCGTGGAGGAGGCTGGAGTGCTGGGTCTTGACCTTTTGTTCCTCTAGCTAATGTCCACAGTTCTTCACGTTCACCAGGATCAGCCCACCAGAACACGTCAGCTAATACTCCTTTCCAGCGATGACCATGAATAATCGAATTGCCATATTTCTTGACTAG
>Ga0209757_10000421_pt1 | contig 10254 bp, 14 predicted proteins | sample ETNvirome_6_1000_FD_185472 | JGI IMG/M metagenome (GOLD analysis project Ga0209757, IMG submission 185472) | Marine viral communities from the Pacific Ocean - ETNP_6_1000 (SPAdes) (version 2) | ecosystem: Environmental > Aquatic > Marine > Oceanic | place: Pacific Ocean | collected 2013-06-19 | reverse complement strand
GGCGGCTCAGGTGCTTCCAGCGTGGCTGATTGTCTAGCAGCAGGGAGGCCGCAAAGCCCAGGCTCTTGGGTAGGTCAGAGTGCAGCACGTGCCATGCAATCATCCCGTCGTAGACCGTGCCATTGATGGTGTACCCCTTGGCGCTCAGGCGGGGGCAATCGAAGGCGGCGTTCCACACAATCTTTGGGTTCGGGGAGGCCAAGACCGCAGCAATGATGGGTTGGGTACGCCGTGTCACGCGCAGGCTCAAGGCTTTCCCAGGCCGCGAGGCAAAGCTGATGCGTGTGATGGGGCCGGTGGCCTTGAGGTCAAGGGCGTCCTCATCTCTGGCCTTGTCTGAGGTTTCAATGTCGAAGGCGAGTGGGGTGGTGGGGTCACGCAGCTCATGCTGGGCCCACCGTGTGGCTGCACTGATGGTCGGGTCGAGGACATAGGTAGTGGTGGCCCGGTGATACCCGGCGGTCGTGATGCGCATGGCCAGCTGGAGGTCATGGATGAGGACCGCTTCGAAGTTAGGGTTGCCTCGCAGGATGTAGCTTGGGTGCACCGAGGGGAGGAGCAGATGGTTACGCCAGTAGGAGACATAGCCTCGGGCATCAATGACAGACCCTTCGGGTTTGAACTGGCGGAGGGCGGTGTTCCCTAGCGGGACAATGACCCGAGGGCGGAGGGCTTGAATGGCTGGGTACAGGTGGGTCTTCCAACACTTGGCTAACGCCTTGGGAATAGCTGGGAGGGTGATGTCATTATGGGGTGGGCGGCACCAGAGCGCGTTGGCGAGGGAGAACTGACTGCGCTCAAACCCGGCACGGGCAATGCAGTCATTCAACACTCGACCGGCTGGCCCCACGAAGGGCCGACCGGCTTGCGCTTCTTCAGCACCAAGGGCCTCACCGACGAGGAGGACACCAGCGGTGCCCTCCCCATCGAGAGACATAAACCCTTGGCCTGCGTTATCGAGGGGACACCCTCGACAGGCATCAGGTTTGGTGTGCACTACGGTCGGACGAAGTAGAAGATGTTCGCCCGTGCCGGGACCTTTTTACCAGAGGTAGGGCTGACCACGTAGGGGAGTTTCTCCCCGGCCTTGTCTGGGTTGTCGGGGAAGTCCTGATAGTTGTTGGCCAGGACCTCGGAGGCATCCTTGTCCCAACAGCGCCACGAGACTTCAGCTTCGAACAGGCAGCCTGCCGTGGAGCGCACCGCATCCATCGCGGCGTCCACATCATTGTCTGCCAAGGGTTCCAGCTGGCAGGCCTTGAGGTAGTCGGTCAAGCGTGAGCCATTGCCGCTGCGCTTGGGCTTGAAGCTGGCCTTCACGTACCGGATGGAGGTGTAGTACCCCTCGGGGGCGTCCTCGATGTCGAGGTCCATCTCCACGCCGAGGTAGCCCTCATCTTCGATGAAGGTAAACTCAGTCGGAGCCTTGAACGTGTAGCGTCCAGCGGGTACGGGGCCTTCAAATTCACGGTCATCCCACTGGGTGGGGTCGGGGCCTTTGAGTCCTTTGGGATCAAATGTCATTGAGCTGTGCTCCTCTGTTTCAATCGAGCAGAAAGTTCTTTGGCAGCTGCCGCTTCACGGGCAGCTAGGATACGAAGTGCTTTCACGAGCGACGCCGGTTCAATTGATGGTGGAACCTCTACCTCCTTTCCCGCCCTCGGCAGGCGGGGGTTCGACAGGACCACGGTGCGTGGCCCCAAGTGTTGGTCGGTATGGGGGGACAGGTGCAGGTAATACTTCCCGCTGGTCATGGCACACCGGAAGGTGTAGTCCATCCAGCGTGGCAGCTGTCCGGTCAAGGCTTCCCCAACCACCAACGGCCCTAAGACTGGGGTGTTGGCTGCACTCTCTCCCCGCCTGACCCCAGCGGTATAGATGTGGGGGACGGGAGGCTTGGGGGCCAGCACCCCTTCACGAATCTGGAGCTGGGCCATGCCGTAGTGTGCCATGTTACTGGTGCCCACCTTGAGCATGTCCTTCCCCTCTCGGAGGACCACGTTCCAGGCCCCTTCCCCTCCGATGTTGGTACCGTTGGAGGACATGGTCGCCATCGCTGACATCAGGAGTTCAGCGTAGGCCGTGAGTCCTTCGTGCACGATGAGCCCGACACCTTCCTTGGCGACGGGTTCATACTTCCCTTCCTCGGTGCGCACCTCCCCACGCAGCGCATGGTGCATCCACATCCACGAGTTCCCTTGTGGGGTGTAGGCTGTGACGGCCCCATGCTCCTGTAAAATTTTGTAGGGTTTGATGGAGCCACGGTCAGCCAGGAAGACAGCCGCCGTGGTACCCTGGGTCACGTACAGTTCTTCAATCAGCTCGGCAATCAGGGTTGACTTGCCGTGTCCAGTGTCTCCAAACAGCAGGACGGATAGGTCCTGGGGTAGGGAGAGCGGTTGCTCAGCCACTCAGTCCTCCTTACTATGAAAGTTCAGTCCAACTAGGACCGCCAACACTAGCATGCACACCAGCCACAACACAAATAGATTAGGCATGGCTCATCCCGGCTCGGCCCCACTCAGGAGTTCATGGATATCCTGCTCAGCCTTGTGGTGTGGGTACCGTGGTTTGTAGCCTCCTCCTTTCAGGGGGTGTCGATGCACGGCAGGGACATGGCAGGCTTCGAAGTAGGTGCACCGGCCATACCCGGTCTCGCACTGGTTGATGTTCATCGGGAAGCGCTTCCGATGTTCATCAGGAGTGCCCCGGTGGATGAGACGCAGCGCCTCAATCTGTTTCTCTCGGGCTACCACCTGCGGGATGATCTCCTCCTCCATCAGCTCCTTCTTGAGGAAGAGGGGGGCCGTTTGGGGGTAGCACTTGGACAGTAGCTCTGGGTCCTTGGCGGCCAAGCGATCAATCCATCCTTCGATACCCCCGTGGGGATAGTCCCAGGTGTGGAACCGCTCAAACCCTGAGCGTCGCTTGCTCCCGAAGGTGGGGTCAGTGACACCGGGGGTACCAGGGTGTCGGTAGCCGTAGACCAAGGGGTGATAGAGGACTCCCTTACGCCCGCTGCCCTTGGACAGTCCCTGAATCCATGCCCCGGTCACGGTCACCCCCAAGGCTTTCTTGCAGGCCAGCATGGTGAGCTGTTGTTGCAGCCCCCAGTCCCACTTGCGATTGTTCCACGAGGTGAAGGTCTTGAAGTCTGGGTACCAGATGTCCCCGGTCTGCTTGTCCTTGAGCAGCAGGTCCGGGCGCATCATGAAGATGACCCCGTCCACCTCCATCTCCAGCTCCTGCTCGACGGCCATTGGTTCATATTGCTCCATCCAGCGAGGCCAGATGGTCTTGAAGAACCCAATGATGAGGGCCTGTGCGGTGTCCTGCTGGTCTGGGGTCAGGGTATCCCACGTCTTGGCCTGTTCACTGAGGGGATTGCCGTGCCCCTTCATCATGTAGAGGCCCGTCTCCTCAGCAGGGCACATGTCTGAGTTGTCCCGTGTCGGCACCCAGCGTGAGTGGGAGCCACGGGTATACTCCAGAATCTGATACTCTAGCCCTTCGTGCACGGCCAGCCCAAAGGCCAGGGCTGGGGAGGGGGTACTCGGTACCATCCCAATAGGCAGCTGCGAAGGACCCTCCAGATCGTCTGTGTATTCGGTGAGCCAGTAGCGTTTGCGCGCACAGGCCCAGTCTGTCTCAATGCGAGACCTATCTACTAAAATACTCAATCTCAGCCTCCTTCATCTGTGATACTATCACACCTATGCAACTTGAGTCGTTACTTCCGCCCCGTGAAGTGAGCGTCCTGGCTGGTGCCAGTGGTGCTGGCAAGTCGACCCTCTTGCTCCAGTTTCTCAAGGCGTGGCTGGCTGGCGAGCCCTTCTTAGAGGTCCCACCCCCCACGGATCGGGTCACCTATCTGGCGGGTGACCGGTCCATCCAGTCCCTGCGGCACCGGGCTGATGATGTGGGGATTGACTTGGATGCCATCCCCCATGCGTCACTGGTTGACGATGCCCACATCGACATCGAACGGTTCAAGCTGGACCCGCTGGCCCTGCTCTGTGGTTTACTGGACCAATTGAAAGGTCCGTTGTTTATTGTGGACCCCTTGATTGTGTTCCTGGGAGTGGACCTCAACCGCTATAACCTCGTCGCTCCGCAGTTGATTCGGTTGAATCGGTTCTGCCAGCTGCGAGGGTATACGGTGCTGGGCACCCACCACACCACCAAGGCGCGCTCAGACTTCTCCTTCCTGCGGCCACAAGACCGCATCTCTGGGAGTTCAGCCCTCAGTGCGTTCACCTCAACCCAACTGGCGCTCACCTCACCCGATGAGGTGCAGCACAACCTCCCGATGTTGGAGGCAGCAGCCCGGTTGGATGTGATCAGCCACTTGGCTGCCCCGGAAACCCACTGGTTGAGTCGAGATGAACAGGGCTTGTTCAATCCGATGGGACCAGAAGCCGAGAAGATTCTCCAGGTGTGTGGCCCGGCTGGACTGGCGGTGTATCAGGCCATCCCCTCCGGGGCACAGCTGGAGACTGCCGAGATTCTGACAGCCCTCGACGGGGTAGCCTCACGGGCCACCATCTTCCGGCAACTGGAGAAGCTCGTGGCTGCTGGTATCCTCCAGCGTCAAGAGCGAGGGTGCTACTGTCGAGCGTCGATTCACTAGTGCACGGACTCATCCGAGACAGGTAGTAGTGGGAACGTGGGTGCCTGTGTCTGCTGCATAAAGCTCCGGTCCTCGGGTAAATCACATGAGGCCCACAGTCCATCCAACAAGCGGAAGCACATCTGCCCCTGTTCAAGGGGAGTGCCACACTCTCTGACCATGAGGGTCAGCACACTCATGAGGGCGGTGATGAGCTGGCCTCGGGTCATGTCATTATCGTCAGCCTTCTCGACAATAATCTGCGCAAAGCCTACTGTGGTACGCACAACCTCGGGCGTGGTGCCCAAGGCTGACGCTGCACGGAACACGGACTCCTCATCCTCTAGGTTCAGGTCGATCGTCAGGGGAATATCAGTTACCGCTTTCATGCTAAGCCCTTCTCGGGGTGGGCGTGTCGCGTTGGCGAATGTCCCACTCCGCATGGATATGGTTATAGTGCCCGGGGCTGTCGAAGATGACATCCCACCCCAGTTCAAGGTTTGATTTCAGGTAATCGGCCAGGCTTTTCATGGCCTTCTTGCTGTCGCGTGCTTGCACCTGAAAGTCCACGGCTCGGTTCTCATAGTGGAGGCTCCGCTCCGAGTGGGCGTGGTCATTCATGCTGGTGATGTGGACATCCTGCCCATGCCGGGCACCCCAGACCACGACCAGATTCAGCAGCCGCACGATGGGGTCCTCCAAGAACCCGACACGCACGGGGTGGTCGTTCAATCCGCTGAAGACAATCATCGAGGGTCCCCTCCTCCGGTGGCTGTGTAGTCTGGCCCGGCGTCTGGTGTGTGCCGGTCACGCATGGGAAACACAGCCGTGTCTAGCTTATCAACTCTGGCTTCAAGGCGGCACACGATCTGGTCGAGGGTGTGCAGCTCATCGGTGAGCTGGGCTAGTCCAGCCTTGATGTCCTCATACATGGTGCGTTCGCTGGGCTTGGCGATGAGTCGTGTCATTGGATTCCCCTGTTGTATGCGTGCATGGCCGATGGTTCTTAGTAACCTGCCGACATTCTTCCGTTGCTTATTTGTGCTGCGGCTCACATCAAGACCTCATCTCAATTTTTGATCAGGCCTCAGCCTCTCTACCCCTTGACTGCCTTAATACATGGGGTTGTGAGACTAAGGCCCTAGATTAGTAATAAGTGATACAGGTACAGGGAGTTAGGAAAGTCTCACCCTCCCTGAAATCACCCCCTTTCAGGTGGGACGATGAGACTAGGTAGTCTCAAGTCTCAGCCAGTCTCATGGCCCTGAGACCATACTAACTCCTGTCTGCTGTAGGCGTTAGGTGTCGAAGTCTCACAAATCACACCATATTTACCGGGCTGGTGTTTGCCGAGGCCAGCTGGAAGACACGGCCCACGTTGAGGGTATGGTTGTACTGGGCTGCGGGCTTCAGCACTTTCAGCATGCGGGTGCAGGCGTTGTGTAATCCCCACGCCGTCCGAGGTTGGCAATCAGGCTCGTCATCTGTGGGGTGGAAGTAGCAGCGGGACACATCGTCGAACAGGTGGAGGGGCATGGCCCCGGCGTTGAACAGGTCGAAGATGCGGGTCTTGGCTGCGGTTTCGGTGAGGATGGTGTGCCGGAGCCGGTCCATGTCGGCCAGCAGGGCACGGCTCTGATGCACGAACTTGTTCAGGGCCTCCGAGATGAGGAGTTGCAGGTTCAGGTAGAGGGTCAGCTTGTGCCGCATCACGAACTCGCTGCCCGACAGGGACAGGTTGTCGCAGACAAAGACCCTCGCTCCAGCTACGCCACGCAGGGCGAAGGACTGGTTGGTGGAGGAGCGGAACCCGAAGCAGGTGCCGAGGCCGTCACGCTGGAGGGCTGAGCTGTCCACGCCCTGCACACGGTAGTCCCGGAGGTCCATCACCCCGAAGAGCATGTGCCCCTTCTGGGCGACACCAAGCTGGGTCTTGGCGACCGTCCAGCCTCGGTCATGGACCTGCTTGGTGATGGCTTCCACTACTTCATAGTGGGGGATGGGTCGATGCCGTGGCCCCATCGGTTCAGGGGTGCCCAAGGCATAGAGGTCAGACAGCTGCACGTGGTGTGAACCGGGGCGGTGCATCATGAGGGTGCCGTTAGTTGTGGTCATCTTATTTCCCTTCCCACATGGCGAGGAGTTTCGCCAATGTGACTTCGATATTCTCAAGGCTCTTGAGGATGTGGTTCTGCACTGCTGCCCCATACACTGACTGGTTGATTGTCAGTGGAGGTAGCTTCGGGGGTGGGGCAACCTTGGGCTGTGCGCTTCTGGGACCCGGCACCTCCCGGATGTCAAGACCCGTAGGCTCTGAGGCTCGACGGGTGCTTGCTTCCAGCGCAGCCTCGCGTCGCTTGGCCGCTTCAGCCTGCTTCCGTAGCCGGGCTGCCGAGACCTCTTGCCGTGCTGCAGCCAAGGCCTGCACCTCACTGAGGAGGACATACATATGTGCCCGCTTCTGGGCTTGGTGCACGGACTTGAGACGGCCATCGTTGACCATCCCACGGGCTGCCGAGATGGTGATACCGAGGATGTGTGCGGCGTCTCCCATTTTGATGTAAGGCATGTGGTTCCTTTCCTCTCTGGATTAGACAACAATCAGGGTGTCCGTTGCGTCGACAGCCTTGGGGTCCTCCCCGCCCAAGGTCAAGTCATCGGTGGCCGTGATGGTGCCACGGCGTGTGGTCCAGTAGCTCGGGGTGGTCCAGTAATCTGAGGTGGCACGCAGCACCCCTTTGATGAGGGCCAGGGCTTGGGTGCGGGCATCAAGGTGGGTGCCGTCCTTGCTGCGTCCCTCCTCCGCCATCGGACAGACCCGCACTTCCAAGGTGCCATGCTGCTCGAAGGCACTGTAGTTCACCGCCAGGTACCGACTCCAGCGGTCATTGGTGCGGTTGGGTCGACAGTAGGCATCGACCTTGTCGCTCGACCGGCCCTCCCGGAGGCGGTACTCCAGCCAGTACTGGGTCATTGAGGTGCAGCCCTCGCCGACCGCACGCAGGGTGTAACGCAGGTGACGCCAGTAGTTCGGGTCGAAGCTGAAGTTATGCAGCCCTTGGGAGCAGCCGAGGTGGACGTGCATTCCCGTGTGGTCATCGACCCCGTCAGGGTAGGAGCGGTGCACCCACCCCTTCAAGGCTGACCATGACTGGAGGATGGGTGACGCCGCTTCGCCAGCGATGTAGTCATCCTCACTGAAGGTCGACCCATCACACTCGACGGAGCCATCGTACTTGAGGTCACGATTGTTCCGCTCTGCATTGTCATCCGCGAAGGGGTTGCCCATGTGGCTGTCATAGCAGTCGTCGCAGTACACCCAGTCGCCATCCTCATTCTGCTCACAGAATGCACAGTCCTCCGGGTCTGGTGGGTCGGGCAGGGGCACACCCTCCCGTTCCCAATACCCTTCAAGCTCGACGCCTACGGTGGTGATACCAGCCGGGAATGCTTCGATTGGTTGCGGCATCAGTTACTCCTTGGATGGGATGAGTTCAAGGTCCATGGGATGCGTGAAGATATCGAAACACTCTTCGCATACCACCTGTCCGTCGACGGTGTAGTCGTAGCCATCACCCGTGGCGATGACCTCTTCCGAGCAGCCAGCACAACGCATGACCACGGGGTCACTGGTGTAGAAGTCCTCGTCTGGGTCTCCGGCTGACCCAGTGGGGTAGTGGTAGCCTACGAAGTGATCCTCGTAGGGGTCAGCTCGCAGGGGCAGCGGTGGTTGACGCTTGACCCCGGTCGGGGACCAGAGGTGACCGCCACAGTAGTAGTCAGCGTAGGTCCAACAGTGGTGCAGGTTGCTGTAGTAGCAGCCCGTGGTGGTGTCATCTTCCCCGTCACCCTCACTCCATGTGCCGTAGCGGGTGATACCTTCCGGGGTGAAGAGCGCCAGCTTCCCTGCTTGGGTAGCGAGTTGGGCAGCCACACCCTCACGCTCGGTCTGTCCTTCACGCCACAGCACATAGGCCATGATGCGGGTGTCGGACACAGGGCCTCGGAGTCTGGCTCGCCGTTCGAACTGGGCGTGCTGGTTCCAGACCCCGTTGTGGAACAGGAGTTCTCGGGCCTGTCCTTGCAGGGTGATGCCTACCTGACGGCTGACCGGGAAGGGGTGGCACAGCTGTCGGGAAATCCCTCCGTGGGTGGCGAAGCGGAAGTGCACCACGAAGGGGAGCGGGAGGGTCGGGATGAGGGCTTGGGCTTCTTCCACGGTGAGGCCCTTCTCCCAGGTGACCAGCCGATCGTCAGGCTGTTGGTACGCCACCCCGATGCCATCACTGTTGCTCAAGTGGGCGGCATCAACCTCGGCGGCAGACGGACGGGCAGAATCTGCGACAATGATTAAGCACATAGTCACCTCCTCAGGTGGCGAGTTGAATGGTGGTGCGGCTAGTCTTGGGCCACGGGATATGCTGATGCCGCAAGCTGCCAAAGGCTGCGGCGAGGTTGGCTTCGACGAGAGGTTTCTCTATCTCACCATTGTGTCCGTCGTCGAGGGACCGTGGAGTGAAGAGACTCTCGGACAGTCGGGTGCGGAGCTGGATACGGAGTGTGCGCTCCAGGGAGTTGACTGCCATGCGGATGAAGGCTAGGTGATGCGTCCACTCCTGGTCGAAGCGGAGTGAGGGTGTGGCCTCACGGCTCACGACATCGGAGAGGTGCAGGTTCCACGCCTTGTGGCCCTCGGTGTCACCCTCGGTGTTAAGGTCGAGCGGGGTGATGGTCTGGATATCCTGGCTGGCGGTGCGGATATCCATGTAGGTGGTCGGTGTATTCCCTGCCTCAACCCCATACTCAGCTTGGTGGAACAGCCACTCTCGCACTGAGGCATGCACCTTGAAGGTCAGGTCGACAGCTTCGTAGTGTGACACGTCTTCAGCGAGGTCATAGGGAGAGATGCGGGTGATGGTGTAGCTGCACAGGGGTTCACCCTTGGGAATGTGAATGACTCGTCTGTCTGGCATGTGTGCCCTCCTCGGGCTAACGGGTTGCCGGGTTACTGCTCGTCACGGGCGAGACGTTCAAGCTCCTCCTTTCGGTCCTCTTCCAGGTCGTCGTAGCCCATGTCCTCTAGGACAGAGGCCGCTCTGTTGTACTCATCCGGTGGGTCGGTGTCGCTGTCCTCTGGTGGGAGGGCAGCTGCTGTGATGGTGACGGCGAGGGTGAACAGGTCTTGTCCGAGCTTGGTCATTGGTTCTCCTTGGGGATGACGGATCGCAGCGCCTGTTCGACCACCCTTAGCCGTGTGATCTCGGCTCTGCATAGCGTAATCTCGTGGTCGCGCTGTTTGACCTGCGTAGTAAGCGTATCGATCCGAATGAGCGACTCGTCCAGTGAGTGCGTCACAGGATCCAACTCTGTCAGCTCCTCCTGCTCAGGCCAGTAGCAGTCCACAAGGCAGTAACAGAGTAGGCCAAACTCCATCACGGCCACGGCAGCAGTCAAGGCCAGGGTTAGTTCAATGCTCATCGGCTCTCCCCTTGGGCTACGGTCTTGACCAGCCGCACGGCCTGTCCGTTGGGCTGTAGCAGCTCACTCACGAGCACTCTGAGGGTATCAGTGTCAGGCCTACCGCTAGGCTCCTGTACTGCCTGGGCTGCGCTCACCTCGCGTGTCTCGTTCAGGTGCTGGCGGAC
>Ga0209757_10000420_pt1 | contig 10258 bp, 11 predicted proteins | sample ETNvirome_6_1000_FD_185472 | JGI IMG/M metagenome (GOLD analysis project Ga0209757, IMG submission 185472) | Marine viral communities from the Pacific Ocean - ETNP_6_1000 (SPAdes) (version 2) | ecosystem: Environmental > Aquatic > Marine > Oceanic | place: Pacific Ocean | collected 2013-06-19 | reverse complement strand
CTGAACTGTTCTGCTTGGCGTACCCGAAGATTTTCTTGGCGCGACCGAGTTTATCGATCCAGAGGTTCCGAGAGCCGGAACTGGAGTAAATCGTCGGCAGTGCGACCGAGTGAATCCCCTCTTGGGTACCGAGAAAGACGGTGAACGTCTGGGTCTGGATGGGATAAGCCATCGCGCATCCTTAACTCGGCGCAACCGGCCATGTAATATCGTTCACATCCGCGTTCTCCTGCGGCACATCGCGCAAGGCTTGGCGGTACGTCTCCCACGCCGTCATCGCGGCTCCGCTCAACTGCGTATCCGTGACGCCGATCCAGTCGCAGGACGAGAGCCGTTCGTCCCTCGTCCCACGTATCAGTCTCCATTGTCGTGCGAGTGCGTCAGCGGCAATCTCCGCTGCTGGCTTCGCCACGATGGGCGAGGCCGGGTCACCGGAATACCGCTCAAGCTGTGGGTTAGGCTGACGGTCGGTGACCACACGAATCTGGTTGGGACTCAAGCCGGGAACGCAGTCATACGGGGCCACGCCGCCATACAGGAACTCATTCGTCGCGGCGTTGACCGCCCATCGGTGTTCAGCCATTACGCAGCACTCCCTTCCGTCTTGATGATCGAACAAGTCTGCGGCTTGACGTAATACGTCGCATCAGCGGTGCTGTGATTCACCGTGATCGAACAGGCCAAGGACGCGGTGAAATCGGCTGACGACGCCACGACGGAAATCCAGTGGTACGCGCCACCTGCACCGTTGTCTTTCGCAATTCGACCGGGCATGTTGAAGTCCGGCCAGTCCACGGATTCGTGAGGCGAGAGGCCACCGCAGAAACACCAAATCTCAGAGCCGACGCGAATAAACTCATGTGCGTAAAACGCTCGGATTTCGTTGACATTGTTGCTTGTCACGGATGTCGCGCCGTTCATCAGATTTACTTCAAAACTCTCAGACCCGAAGAAGGCGTCATACTCAGAGTAGCGGTCGCCACCCGTGTTCTGCTTCTGCAACGTACTCCACCGCAGGTAGAGCCGCTCGCCGTCAGACCATTCGTTCGCTGGGACCGTCCAAGAGATGATGGCCGTGGGTGTGGTCGTGTTTGTGCATTCGGCTAACGTCGCCGTGTATTTCTTCGACGCGCCACCACCCGCTGCGGCCCATGCAACGTCGGTTCCGTCTGACGTAAGCACCGTATTTGCCCCACCAACGCCGAGTCTTGCCCCCGTGACCGTCCCACTACTGCCGTAGAGAACATCGCCACGGGTCGTGAGGGGCGAGAGCGCAGCGAACCCAGCAGCAGCAGTTCCGGCTCCCGTGCCACCATCAGCGATGGCAACGTCTGTCCCACCGGCCCGGTAGAGGGCGTTGCCTTCCACCGTTAAATTGCCAGCACTCGCTCTGGCGAGTGTAGTGTCACTCGCCGCGCCAACATTGACGGCGGTAAACTGCGGGCTGTCTCCTGTGCCCACACCAATGCTGGTGCGAAGCGTGGCACCGCTTTCCGCGACGGGATCAGTTGATCCATTCCCGACAATCATTTCGCTATCAGCCAGGACGGACATCGCGGTAATGGCAGTAGTGCCACTGCCCAGTAAGATCCCTCCATCGGTGAGGGTAGAAGCTCCCGTGCCTCCATCCGCGACCGCCACATCGGTGCCGCCCGCTCGATAGATCGCGTTGCCTTCGACTGTCAGATTGCCCGCACTCGCTCTTGCGAGGGTGGTATCAGCCGCCGCACCAATGTTGACTGCCGTAAATTGAGGACTATCTCCGGTCCCGACACCGATGCTAGTACGAAGTGTCGCACCGCTTTCTGCAACCGGATCGCCAGAACCGTCACCCACGATCATCTCACTGTCGGCCAGTACGGACATCGCGGTGATCGCTGACGCGCCACTGCCCAACAGGACTCCACCGTCCGTCAGGGTAGACACTCCAGTGCCACCGTACGCGACTCCCACATCCGTGGCTTGCCAGGTTCCCGTTGCCACCGTGCCTAGCACAGTAATGCTGGAGGAACTCCCGACATCCAGCGTCGTGGGATCACCAGATCCATCGCCAATGAGAATTTCACCATCGCCCAACACGGCGGTGGCCGTAATTGCACTGGTGCCGCTCCCCAGTAAGACCCCACCATCGGTAAAGGTGGCGGCTCCGGTGCCTCCGCGATTTACGGCGAGGGTGCCGGTCGCATTCGTCGCCGCGAGGTAGTACGCCCCCTCCTGCCCGTCGAGCTTGTCGGCATCGAGGTAAGTGACGACCGCTGACCCAGAGATACACGCAAACGGGGCATTCGTGCTGCGACTAAAGGTATGCAGCCCCGTAATCGTGTAGGCGTTTTCCTCGGTGATAATGGTATTTTCCGACAGATCCGCGTCGGTATTGGCAACTTGAATATCAGCCATTTACGCCTCGATATACACCAGCGCCCCATCAACCGATTGGGCACCACCAAGTTCCATGTTCAGTAGCGTGGCGGCAGAAGTCTCAAACCAGCCCACCGGATTAAACGGCAGCACAATCGTCTGCCCCGCCGTGGGTCCCATCTGTCCGGTGAGCGCCGTGCCCCCCGCACCATCCTCAAAGCGGATCGTGACTGCCGTGCCAGTCATTGTGGCAAACAGTGCCAAGACCCGGATCTTCTTTCCCGACACCGCCGCAACCAGTGTATTGTCCCCGCTAGAGGCCGCGTCAATCGCGGCCCGTTTGACCAGTTGAATCTCGTAGATGTCCTGAAATCCTTCTTGTGCGTGACCCATGCCGACTCCTATTCTGTGTGCAGATACCGATAATCGTAGCCAGGGCAACCGTCCCGGTTAAAGCGGCTCATCGCCTGAATGACCGGCGCAAAAGTTTCCATCCCCACCTGCGTAATGGGGATCTGATCATCGTCCTTCCCGACGCGCAGGAGCTTGACTGCAAATGTGGCAACAGGGAGGATCGTAATATCCGCATAGGCGAACGTCCCCCCCGCAGTCAACGCCGAAGCCGCGACCAGCCCATAATAGCGCACCGTATGGGTAGCATTCGGTAGCGGGTCCCAGAAAATCTGGGAGGCATTCGTGAAATACCGCACCGGCTTGCCGGTCATGGACGAGGACGCATAGACAAAATTAGGGTTTGCCGCGCCGGACGAATAGTGATCGCCTACGCCCCCGACACGCGCCAGATCCCACACGGGACGGCTCGTATCCGGGTCAATATACTGAAGTCGGTCGATGCGAAGGAGTCCTGATGGAAAGGTTGTCGTTTCCGTATTCGCGGCGGTCGTGACGGTGCCAATCGTGCTGCCCATGACATTGGGCTGAAGGGCAAGAAGGGATTCCAGGTGGTCCTGCGAGGCATTGACGGCCCGCAGTCCCAACGTCACCCCGGTTTCGCCGGACTGAAGTTGTAGCCCCCGGTCCAACACTTCCATGAGATCAAGAATCGTCTGACCCGTTGCCATCTAGTCCCCAGCATGGTGCCGCGCAAACTTGCTGCCGTTGGAATGCCCACACATACTCACCTGAATCTTCGTGTGATCCCAGCGATCTGACCCCACATCGTCAAGTGTATCTTCTCGGTCAGCATCTGTCTTGTCCCGATCCCGACGCATCTCCTCCTCGATTCGCGCCCAGTACTGCTTCCCCGATCCCCACTTAAAGCCACTCTGCTTATAGGCCAACGCAAGGGTGCGGGCATCAAGCGGCACGTAGGTGCCTTCGGAATCCTCCACCACAAAGAGGAGCATCCAGCCTGGACTAAGGGGATTCCGAATCCGAGGACGCTTATACCAGAGGAGCCAGCGTTCCTTGATGGGATGCCAGGTAGCTTCAAGGTCGGGGTGCAGCGCGTGGAGTTTCTTCTGAAACGCCGTAGGCGCAAATTTCACCCCAAATCGACCGGGATGCCAGAACCGGAGACTCTCCTCGATGGGTGGAGGAGTTCCTCCCGAGGACATTTAGCCAAACACCTTCAGCCCAAATTCCCGCACACGGTCGTCCTTGCTCGTCTTACAGTGCTTTGACATTCTGGCACGGGCAAGATTCTGCGACTGGCGTGAATCTGGGTTGTAGTTGGTGGCCCAGCCATCGACTGGACACTGCAACATGCCCTTCTCAGCGTCCTCAACGAGTCCTTCTGGCATCGGGGCTTCTTCCTTCACCCAATCAGCGGTGAAGCCAGGAGCTTGCTCCTGCCAACTCACGGCGAGTGGTTGCCGATTGCCATTGTCGTCAATGTAGGTCGTGACCTGATACGCATCCGACGCAATGCCGCCCCGATGTGGTCGCCCCTTGCCGTCCCACGCCGACATGGTGGGAAACCGTGGTGCGCCCCGACTAGACATCTCCCGCCACTTCTCCCATTCATGGAGATAGCGAGTGATGGAGTTCTTAATCACGGTCTGTCCGACCCACGATGTGCCCCGATGCTTCTGGAGTTCATCGAGTTCGTAGATTTTCCCGAGGACTTCCCGCACCGTCACCGGATTCACCCCTTTGGGAAGCGAATCCTTCAACACAGACACGGGCGATTCCCCGAGGTGCTGGAGAAAGAACTTGTTCTCCTCCAACGAGTATTTCACCGGATCAAAAACGTCCATTCGGACCCCCTTAATACGTCGTATTCGTACGAATCGGCTTCAGCACCACATGCACCGAACCTTCATAGGCGGTGACCGTGCCGGTATAATTCAACGAGAGTTGTTCGCCCTTATCCATCTTCCGGTTCGCTAGCGTCGAGGTTAGGGTGGATTGGACTGGCGTATTCGCCGTGCTATCCAACGCCAACGTCGAACTCAAGGCTGTAGTGAGACTCGCCGGAGCCGTTCCAGATGCCGCAATCCCCACATCTAAGGTGGTGCTGCTGGCTCCCGCAGTGCTATGCACCTCACGCACATCCATGATTTGATAGTCCTGATCAGCGACAAAAATACCCGTATCTGCCGCCTCTCCTGCGGAAATCGTATAGACGACATGCACTGGGGCAAGTTTCGCAATCGCTTTGATACCCATTCGTTCCTACTTTCTGGCGAAGTGGCAGGGGAGGAGCCGATGCCCCTCCCCCCACCTACTCAGGTTTACGACTCTGCAACGTCCTCGATCTTGGCCCCCGCTGCTGGGTTGTCACTCAGCAGTTCGCCCTGCCAGTACCACGCGACCTCGAAGGTCGAAGTGGATGCCTGACGGAAGAACGGAGTCCCATCGAAGATTTCCGAAATTGGACGCGGCACCGCATTCTCACCGTGACCGATGTAGAAATGCTTCGTGTCAAGCCCAATGATGGTGTTCGCCGCAAAGTACGGCTCTGCATGCCAGGGCTGGCCGCTGAAGCGGTAGATCGTGCGACCATCGCCGCCATCTTTCCCCTTCTGCTGTGCGCCACCCTCACGACCCACACCCGACCCGCTGCCGAGATCCTTCGCTGAACTGAACCCGAAGAATACATCTTCGCGCAGAAGTTCGTGATAGCGCCGGATAATCGCCAGATTGGAGATGTAGGCGTTCAACGACCCGCCGCCCTTCTCACGTACGGAATCTTCTAACTGCATCATCAGATCCTCGGTGAGAGCGCGGTTAGTGCCGCCGTTTGCTAGGACAACCGATTCCCAGTACTCGTTGCCAGCCGTGCCACGGTCGATCCCCCCGAAGTCGCCTTTCGGCGCGGGTGGATCGTCGTTGTCAATGATCCCCAAGAGACCATTGGTGTGGTACGAATAGCTAGTAGCCACGGTATCTTGGACGGTAAAATAATCACCCGCCGCCGTGCCACTGGGAGCCGATCCGCTAATGGTAATGGTCCGATTCGGCACATCCACTGCGCTGACTGTTGCCGAGTCTGCGAGCTTCGCGTTGTTGTCGGACGCATCCATCAGATCGACGACCATGCCCACATCCACGCTGGGGAGTTCCCCTACGGTGATAGTGGTCTGGTTGTCTGCCGCTGGCATAATCGCCAGTTTGCCAAGCCCATCGGAAATCAAATCCGCATTGATGAGCTTTAGCACACGACGACGGAAGCCCGATTCCATCATCTTCAGGGCCGTCTGGAACGCGAACTTCGAGTTCCGTGCGTCCTGAAGGAGCTTCCACGACATGTTATACAGCCCCGCAAACTCCGTAAGGGCAAAGTTGGCCTCGGCAGTGTCCGGGTTGAGATTGGAGGGGAGGCTTCCGCCTTCCGCCAAGCCCGTCCAGGCACCGGGGTTCTTCACCATAATCGGCATGAGGAACTGGCCCCGTCCACCAAGGGGTTTCTTCATCTTCTGGAACATGTTCCAACAGACGACTTCTTGGTTGACGAGATAAAGCACCTGATCCACACCGTAGGTGTATTTCAGGGCTTCCACTACGTCTGAGGTACTTGCCACGATTGTTCTCCTTCCAGCTTGGAAGGACCGTCTTATTCCGTAGAGCCAGGGTTGATCATGGGCCAGAGTTCATTCGCTCGGTCTTGCGGGGTCTTATAGCCGCCGGTTTTTCCGCTGATCGGTGAGGCTTCACCCCCCTTGGATGGGAAGGGCGACTGCTTCGCCGTTGCAACCGTTTTCCGGTCCATATCCCGAAACGTCTTTCGCAGTCCATCGAGTCGCTTTCGCACCATCTCGGGAAACTGCGAGTTGAGGTCATCCCCCTCATGCGAATGATACACATCCAGCATGATTTCTCGAATCACCTCGTCGTCGGGTAAGCCCTGCGTGTTCCGAATCTCCTGAAACCGAGTATCAAGATCCCGCTCTGCTTGCTGACCATACGATTGGCCCACGACATCCTTGAGGGATTTATAGTCGCGGTAGACCTGGGCGAGTGCTTGGTCGCGCTGCTGCAACTGCTGCTGAAGGGGTTGAATCCCTTCGGTCATCATCCGGCGCATCAATTCCGCAGCGGTGGGGCCGTCGAGATACGGCATTTTCGACAACTGATCCAGCATCGTTTGCTGGCGAGTGTCTCCCTGCTGCTGATGTTGCGCCTGTTGACCGGCAGCGGCTTGCTGCTGCAACTGCTGCGCGTATTGCTGCAACTGCTGCTGCTGCGATCCTCGCTGGTCTTCCCACGCCTTACGCTCGTCGGCCAGTGCTTGCGTTTTCTTTGTGTACTCGGCCTGGACTTCTTTTGACCACGGCTCAGGGTCTGACGGTCCACCTCCTGAAGCTGCTGTGTCCTCGGAGGCTCCCTCGGCTATCTCAGGAGCGTCCACCACTTCGTCATCTGCCATCTGTCACTCTCCTCGTCGAGTGGCCTACGAGTGTCTACGAACCTATTCTCCTGCCGGAGAATGTCTGTAGACGTATTCGCATTCCGTATTCGCCTCTGAGCATGAAGCTCGGGCAGTCGGGATAGTATAGAAAAGGACTTTAACGCCTGTCAAGGCTTGCCACCTACTGCGGTCCTCGCGGTCCCTGCTGTGCCATCGCTTGCGCCAACGCTTGGGGTGCTTGGGGCGCGATTTGCTGACTCGCCCGCATCTGCTCCATCGCCATGTCAATCGCTTCCGCAGCCGCTTTCGCGGCGGCTTGCTGGGCAGCTTGGGCGACCGCGCCCTGAATCTGGGACTGTGCCATCCCCTCTTGCCGCTGTTCAGACGCTTGGACGAGAATCTGTCGGCAGCGGTTCCAGAACTCGACAAATCCCTGCTGGATCTGCGTGGATGCGCCAAGAAACTCGGTGGTCGCCATTTCGGACTCTAATTCGTCCATCACGACGCGTAAATTCCAGAACGGCATCGGGAGATGCTCGGGTAACGCCTGTCCCTGCCAGAGTCGCTCCACCAAGGACATGGCGAGTTTACGGTACTGCGATTCGGTGTCCTCGCGTCCCACATCGCCCATCGAGAGGTCGGCGGCGATCTTTTCCTTGTCAATCCGGCCTGTGCGCTCGTCGATATACAGCACACTGAGCGGGGACTGAAGGTGTTCCCGAATCCGCGCTTCCCGCAGTGCCCGCAGTTCTGGCACCAGACTCCCACGCTCCACGGTGACCGAATAATCCGTGCCGGAGCGCAGAATATCCGAGGTCTGGAAGATAAAGACCTCATCCTTCATGTTCCGGTCGGTGTAATGGAGGGTGCGGAAGGCCGGATAATACTCTTTTACCCGATTTACGCGCATTTCCTTGACTTTGCCCATCCGCTGGCCGATATGCTGGTAAAGATTGCCCCATTGGGTGTCGATAATCTCCTGCAACATCGGCACCGCCATTGGTCCACGCAACTGCCCCGGAAACTTCTGCTCTTGGAACAGATCCACGCCCCCGGCGATTTCCCGCATCAATTTGAGCGTGAGATCCACCGATTGCATGAACCACGCCGGAAGTTGGGGCGGATCACGCCGCTGCACCATCTTAACCCCGGCTTCGTTGAGGCCATTTTCAATCGGCGCGGGATAATCAGCGGGCATATCCTCCCGCTTGAGGCTTGGTCCCAGCAGTTCATCACCGTAAATTGACGCATTCGCCTGTTCGCCAAGCTGGGAGAGGCGTTTATTGAGGAACCGCTGGGGAGCAATCAGGTCGGAGACGTAATCCCCACTCCAGAAACTCGTCGTCGTCGGGGTCCAGTGGAAATCGACGAGCGGAATCGACTCGTACGGATTGTCCTCGTTCTTGAGGATTTGTTCCCCTGGGATAAAGGCGGTGTAGCGCCCTCGGGGATGTTTCTCGGAAATTGGCTGGTAGCGTTCCACGACGACGCACATATCGGGGTCATTCTGATCCCGACTGCCTTGGACGCGAGGAATAAGGTCTTGGAGATGCACGGAGCCAGTGGGATCACCAAATTGCTTCAGATCCGTGCTGAGAATCCTGACTTCCTGCGTATCCTTGATATTTTGGAGTGTCTCCTTGCTTACATCGTAATTCGCCTCAATCCAGCCTACCGTGCGGATTTTGGCGATATAGACCGCCTGATCGGGGGCAAGATCGTCAATCGAGCGTACCGAAGCGTCGATAAAGACCTGCAAGGGACTCAAGACCTCACTCCCAACATCTCCGGCCAGTACCATGTCCTCGATCACGGTAAATTGCTCTTTCGGGGCACCCTGCGCCAGCATTTGTTGCCGCTGGGACTCCGGCACCGGCTCCTCTATGCCAATATGCGCCCAGAGCAACTCGCCGGTCTCCTCATCGAAGCGAGGCAGCGGCTCCATCGTTGCATCCTTGACCCACGGGACATATTCAAACGCCACGCCGCCAATCGACATCCACCACAACAATTCCCAGGTGCGGGAGGGCTGATCGAGCTTCTCGTCGAGCGCCCGGATGAGTTTATTGACCACCTCGGTCTTGGCGATGGATTTGGGGTCCTGTTTGTCGGCGCGGGCCTTAAATACCGGCGCGACGGACGACAGCCGTCCCATCATCTTGTAGAGCATCTGGGCCGCGATATTAAAGACCAGATGGAGCTTATTGGGGTCGCGTTTGCGGGTAAACAGCACCCGATTTTGCGTACCCACCCAGTGTTCGCCCGAAATGAAGGCGAGATTGGTCAAAATCCTGAGTTCGACCGATCCCACGCGACGGGCTTTCTGTGCCCGCAGTCGGTCGTAATCGGTGGAAAAATCAACAAGGTCTTGCTCGTCTTTTGGCATAGCTGATTCACACTATCGTGGAACTTTATTTCGACGTTTCACTCTCCGAACGTCAACATCACTCTTTCGTCCTAATTCTCCACCCAATGTTCCAAGACTTTTGGAGAACTGTCCTAAACGCCACAATTTATCTTGCGAAACAGGCTGGGTGTCAAAGGCCGATGGAATCATCCTTCTCATCCCCTTAAGATCCTGGTCGCTCTTTCGTCCTAATTCTCCCCCTAGATTTGCAAGTATCTCGGCAAAGCGAGGAACAAGACCTCCATATTCTCCCCCTAAGGACGCGCTCTGCTTCATGCGGTCGGTTAATTTCATCATCGGCATTAACTGCATCAGAAACTTTCTCGGGTCTGTCTTGCGCTGTACGCGAGGGCGCACAGGAGAGGGACTCGCGGTGATGCGCGGAGCGTCCGTTGATCCGAGCGTGCGCTTCTGTTCCTGATCCTTGCGGTATCTCGCAATTCCTTCGGGAGTATATCCGTAGCCTTCTGGCATGATGTGTGTCCTTTGTGGTTAGTATCCTAACGCTCGAAAAAAGGCTTGAGAGGGTTCGTCCAACTGTTTCAAGAATCCGCTTTCGTCAAATGATCGGCCTGATACGGGCATCCTGAAAGTCCCCAAACCATGCGGGGTTCGGGGTTACGCGCCTGACCTCCTGTCCGTTCATCGTTACTGCGCTCCGAGGTGCGCGTCCGGCAAAT
>Ga0209757_10000419_pt1 | contig 10286 bp, 14 predicted proteins | sample ETNvirome_6_1000_FD_185472 | JGI IMG/M metagenome (GOLD analysis project Ga0209757, IMG submission 185472) | Marine viral communities from the Pacific Ocean - ETNP_6_1000 (SPAdes) (version 2) | ecosystem: Environmental > Aquatic > Marine > Oceanic | place: Pacific Ocean | collected 2013-06-19 | reverse complement strand
CCAAACAACAATCTTTTCGCCAGTTTCTTTGTGCTTTAGATTCATGATAGCTCTAAATGGAACTGTATACTTAGTCCCACGAAGATCAAAATCAGTGTAGGATGGAGCTGTCCTGACGGAAGTATTGAACTTGATATTATAAATTTCTTCTTGATCAAAGTGGATCTTGAGATATCTAGAAAAACATTCCATTGTTGTTGGGAACTCTTTAGCCATGATTTCTTCTAAATTGGACATCAAGTCTCCCGGTGGGACACCGATATAATTTGCAAACGCTAATACTGTTGAATCGTCGCCCATTATTTCTTCACGAGCTTTCCAGGTATCTAAAACGAAATCTTTGAGATCCTGGGAGTTTAATTTACATTCTCCGAGCGGTGTATCTATTACTAATTCGTTCGGCGCGTCCATGATATACACTAGAGTGGATTACCTACTTAACCATTGATGCTTAAGCATAAATACCTGAGTTTCACGGATCCTCACTCTGAGTGAACAATCAATTGTCTAACGACAGCTGCCGCTATCAGAGGTAGTGTGCCCTACCCTGGGAGAAATTCTCCCAGGGAGGGTTTCGTAAAGCTTGTTTCTACACGCTTACGCGGATAGAAGGGATCGCTTATACCAGTCGACGTTGCCAGGGTTGATGCTTATTCCCATCTCCAACAGCTTGTTGGCGATAAGAGCGTCAGGCCCATCGTAAAGCGTATACTTAGTAAAAGCGCGGTAGTCACCAGAAGTTGCGGTTCCGAGCGTGTCCCCAACACCGCTTGCGCAGTAGTAGGTTGTCAGAATGTCCCAAACCTGACCAGGCAGAACGTAAACGTCTGGGTATAGGTTGAAGGACGGCTGGAAGTTAACCGAGCGTGGGTAAGGGGATCCAGTTCCAGGGATTCCGTCGTTAGGGACGTTATCTGGGTCCAGGAAGTAATCGGTGGTGTTGATTCTCACTTGGACGTAGGCTCTTGGACCTGCTAGGCCGATTCCGGCGGTTGCGATCATTAATCCACGATATTCGGTAGTTCCTGGTGTGGTGGGCAAGTTGGAAGTGCTTGCGGTTGGGGTGATTGCGATATCCTCGACTACCACGAACTCAGTCGCGGTTGTCTCGGCGGGCTTGGTGATGTTGTTACCAAATCCACCTACGAAGATAGATACAGATCGTCCAGGTGCGGGTAGTGCGGTGGCGGCTGCGCTGTAATCAGCAGCGTCCCACTCATAAACTTGGCTTCTCATGCTCATGCGCTCGCCCCCGCTGATGCTGCGGCAACCTGTTGCTCGATAAGGCTACGCTTATACCAATCGATGTTGTTTGGATTGATAGTTACACCGAGTTCTAGGAGCTTGTTAGCGATAAGTGCATCTGGGCCGTCGTAAAGCGTATACTTCACGAAAGCGGATACAACTTGTGCTTCTCCGGCGGAAGTTCCGGCGGTTGCTCCATCTCTAGTCGTGTAAAGGATCTGCCAGGTCTGTCCAGGTAGGACGTAGACATCTGGGTATAGATCGAAGGACTTTAGCAACTGATCAAGAACCCCGTCCAGAGTGCTTGCGGCACCTCGTGGGTAGGGGCTTGCCATACCAGGAATACCATACATATTGGTAACATCCGGGTTCTGGAAGTAATCAGTCGTGTTAATCCTAATCTGGACATTTCCATTCAGCCATGGGCTGCATGATATATCCTCAATTACAACGAACTGGGTGGCGGTCGTTTCTGCGGGCTTGGTAATGTTGTTTCCATATCCACCTATAAAGAGGTCGATCTCACGAAGGGCAGGTAGAGCGACAGCAATGTCGGTCGTAGTGCGCCTTAGAGATGATAGACTTCCAGTAGGGGCCATGTTACTCCATTCGTATACTTGGCTTCTCATACTCATTTTTTTTCACCTTTATTTGGAGCCGCTCAAGGCGGCTGCTAATTACTAGTGAAATTTTCGACTATTTAAAGACTCCCCTATACCTGCGTATTTTGAGCCTATCGGCGGCTCCTGGGAAGTTAATCTGCAGTATTACCTACGCTTAATCAAGATCGAGTGGATCTATCTTACCCTTGGTAATGACGGCCACGCCTAGAAGTAGCGTCAAAGCACCGGCGACCTGCATTGCACTAACACGGATCACGGGCAAGGGCTTACTTAGCATAGCAACACCAGCACCAATGGCAACAGCGGCACCGACGACTATCAAAGAGCCACCGAGAACCATATCACTCGTCAAGAAATCTGTTATTTTACTCAACATTTATTGCACCTCATCGGATATTCCCAAGGGATCGATTTCTGTTCCTAGAAATCGCTTGGAAAGGACGGCCACACCTATACTTAGGGGGACCAGAGAAAGGACACGGCCAACTGTTAGCCAGGAGTAACCGAAAAGGGTCTTCTCCATCATGTCCGAAAGACCGCCACCTACAAAGTGGACAGCCCCTACGAGAACTAATGCGCCACCAACGGTCACATCATTCACTAAAAGAGATTGAATCTTGTGAAACATCAGAACATCACCTCTGCACCGTAGTTCTGTATTACACCGTGACCAGATTGTCCAGCTGAGGACATAGCCACTGAGTCAAGGAATGCGTTACCGGATGATCCTGGAACGATATATGAACCGAGAACATCTGGAAGTCCACCAATTGTGGCTGCGTTTAGAGTAGGTAGACTGGCGGCAACCATCATTTCGTCTTCTGCATACCAAACGGGTGGTTGATATGCTGGAGATACTGGGTGGATTGATGCAACGAAGGGGTTAGAATTGTCGTCCATCTTGCCCTGAGCCATAGCATCAGTAGCATCAACAAACTCGTTCATCTTAAGAGTGCGATTTGGATTATACCAACCAGAAGATTGTTGTTCTGCACCGAAGTTCTGTGTAATAGTTCCAGCCATTGTGGATCCTTCTATAACTGAATCCATTGGGACACGCTCTTGAGGGGCATATCGTCCGACCCATGCTTCAACACCTTCTGTAAGTTCGTCGTTAAAGAGTTCTGGATCATCACCAGGCTGAGCTATTGGACGGGTGTCATAAGTTGCACCATCTTGACCGATAACATTTCTATCATCCATTTCTTCTGTATCTTCTGCACCGAAAGAACTTGTTCCCGCGCTGCCGACTAGATCAGATAGTGTCTTAGCACCAGGAATTCGAATTACACCCAGATCTACAGCTGCCTTTAGCATACCGGCAGCCGCCATGACTGATCCGGCAATTGTTCCGGCGCGCTTAACATCTGCATCTTGTTTACCGGACCAACCGATCAAAGCGGCACCACCAAGAACTAGCGAAGCTGTGCGGATGAATTTTCCATAAGGTAATTTCTCAAAGGGCAACAGAATGAACGCCATTCCTAGTAAGGAAGCGGCACCGAATCCTAGAACTCCCGCATAGAGTGTGGATTCTTCAAGTTGGCCTTTACCAAGACTCCAAACGCCTTTGGCGGCTTCTACTGGCTTGTCGATCAAGTCCGTCATGTTTATTCATCTCTCATTTTTACTACTTAAAGACTCCTACCGGATGTATGACGACTGACTGCGGAAGCAGGGACATTAACACCTGGTATGAAATGTTTATTGCTTGGATTTCCTAGTGCATCGTGAACTAATCCGGCTTGTGCCCGACTTAATGGTTGAGGAGTGTGAAAGGATCCCATATCTGTATTAATGCTACGCGCGTGTGAGGAGCTCACGTTAACTGCAGCTCTATTGAAGTTAGAAACAGGCTGCGATCCAGCAGCATTCATCTCTAATTGTTTTGTGGTAGCTAAGGAGGCTCCAAATGGACCTTGTATAGTTTCAGCATAGGCTACATTAGTTGGCGGACCAAACTGACTATCTTTGGTCAATTCATATTTGGTGGTGAATTCTGATTTGCTGTGATCGATGACGGTCGAAATGATTATTTGTTTATCGCTGGCTGAGATATCTTTTCTATATTCAAGCTCAGTCAAAAATCTGTTCTCCGCGTATGTGCCCGACTTTTGTATTGATATTCTTTCCGATTCAGGAGTCCGTCCAGTTAATTCATTCCAGAACTTCGCCAGCGATCCCTCAGATGGGGATACAACAAATAATGTCCATGTATTGTCTTCCGGAGAATAAGTTAATCTATACCCTGCACCTATAGTTTCATCTAGAGGACCTGATCCTTGCGAACTTTCTGCTTGACGCATTGACTTTGTTGCTGACGTGGAAGGGCGGGATAATGAATTTGGGGAAGAAACTCCTACTGGAACTCCCCAAACTTGCTCTGCTAACTTTGCACTTTCGGAATATGCAGTCAATTGATATTGTCCGCCGTATGAATCCATAACACCGTGCATAGCATTCTCCATCTCAGAACGCTTTAGAACATTCTGGATATGCAAATCTAGATCCATGTTACTATCTCCTCGTTCTTACTATTTAATGAGTTCGTTTTATAATGTCATGAAACTTTGGTTGCTCATAAACCGTGTTTCGTAGTTTTCTGCCCCAGATGCATTCTCGCAATCCTCTACATTGAATGCATTATTGGCTACGATGATACCTCTAAACTTTCTAGAATTCCAATCACTCTGCAATCCACTTCTAATTATGATATCATAATTTCCTAATGTCGAAACGTTTGCTGGAATTGTTAGACTTGTTTCGTATCTAGCCCACTGATCTTTTAAGATACTGCAAACATTCGCTCCGGAGCACGGAGACGGTAATTCAGCACGATCGAACTCAGATTCATTAGAATATACAGTAAAGCGGCTATGGCCATCAAATGCTTGTGAGTTTGCTGCAACCGTGCTCCCATGAGGCACTATGCTAACTTCAAATTTAAGGTGGCCCTCATTATTTCCAACAGTCGATCCGTTTGTTGGTGCGAATTTACAGGTCTTAGAGAAATAAAATCCAATTCCACAACGACTCTTGGATTTATTTCTAACTTGTGCATCGAATCCAATAATTACTTGACTTCCGGGAACATAATCTTTCTGATTGACTGTGATCTGACTGATATAACATTTTTCTTGACCCCACATAGAGGAGTTACTACTCCTTTCATCATCGAAAAGCATTGGTAATGAGAAAACGTCTTGGAGATTTTGTGAAGTATCTATATTATCACAGGGATCCCCTGGAGGAGTATAACTATCGTCGTCATCACATTGATCACCATACTTACAATCTCCACTATCTACAGTAGCCGTATCATCATAATTACAAGCCGCTTCATCCATACACCCTACATCATCTCCATCTTCTGCACTTGCAGTGGAGATAAAATAAATGACTCCGGCCACTACTAATAAAATTGGTAGCTTACTAGACATATTATTTCCTCATCATTATTATGGATCCTAGGATCGCAGCCCCAGCTGAAAGTCCGACAATCCATTTCTTTTCAGAATCATCTTTATCATCTTCGGCACCGGCTATCCATTGAGGCGAGCCTTCCCTTGCCTTATCCATTTGATCTCCTAAATACTCCCAATCCCTAATTGGTAATGAGGGCGGAATAAAACTAATTAATTTTGAAGCTGGAACTCTCTGTAATATGTATCTTTCTGATTTCACATTATTTCCTGTATAATGTCGACGACTCCAAAGGGCTGCAGCAATTTTCACCTTTCTCATTTCTACATCATAACCCGCGGCCATCAAGTTACCCCATACCATTTCTAAAGTTTCCATTCCATCCTTATGACCTTTCTCACCGTCTGGTGGAAATAACCACTCTAAATAATCTGCAAAAGGCATGGCAGCTATATCGACTCTATCATTATCCTTCTCTGCATCAAAGATATAATCTGCCGGATCCTCACGATAATTATCGTAAACTACTGGCTCATCAATCATTACTGGCTCCGGATTATCACCTACTACTTCTACAGGATTCGTATCTGAATATTCACCAACATATGAAGGCACATCTTGAGAGGGCAACTCCTCAGACATCATAGATTCATCAGGCACTTGGGTGATAGCACCATCCTCTAAAGGAGCAGAAGAATCTAGATCCGGTTTCGGAGAATCAGAACTAGGATTGAACTCATCCGCTAAATCGGATAATTGGGTTGATATTTCCACGGGCATAGTATAAACCAGTTAGGTATTGACCGCACGACTATTTAAGATTGAGTGCTTTAACCAATCCATGAATATGGATTCAAGACCCTCCTTACTTCCTCAGTAGGAATAGATATCTAGGGAGGCCAAGACACCGTTGCTCACTAATTCTTCAACAATTTTTACTAAGGAAGTTATTTCTGGTATTAAATCATCATTATAATGGTTCTCTATAACATTTCCTTCGTCGTCTTGTCCGCCACCATATATTTCATTTACTGGATATGGGCCCGTCGATCCTTTCCGATCAAGTAAGTCATTAACTATCTGGAGTCTTATAAAGGGATTTCCTCGTCCCAGAGTCCAGGAATCTCGCATTTTCTTAGGGAGTGTATTAAGGAACTCACGGTTTAATACAGGAAGGGGAACTACATGGGAAATACCCGCATAAATTACTGTTAGATCATCTATGGATTCACGAGTAGCCATATGATCAGCTGTTTCTGCTATTGCTCTATCAAGAATAGTAGGAAAATCTGTTTTCGGATCTGTCATAAAATCTAAAGATTCTAGACTTTCTAATTCTATAAAAGGAATGGGTGCCGCTGAATCCTCTTTAAGATCTGGCTGAGAATAAAATTCTCCTGGATCGGGAATATAAGATAAAGCCATTAGATATGATTCCCAAGACGCATCGGTGAGTTGTTGGTCAGGGCTAAAGAGCAATGATAAAGAAGGCTTCAATCCCATAAAATTAAAAGTTATATTGTAATATGGATATCCTGGTGTTGGTGATGAAAATGCGACTACATCGTAACCATTGCGATTGTCGAATATCCTAGTTACATCTTCATGATCTTTAGCTCCAGACCAGTAAATAATTAATGGTCTGAAATATTTAAGAACGCTAGAAGGATCTCCCGCAGCTTCGATCGCTCTATAAGTTTCTCCAGTGATAGCGAATGCCGAACCCATGTTGGTAGGAATATTTTCCTCATCAAAAACCGGATCATCATCTCCAGCTAAACCTGTTGGAAGTTTTTCTCGTGATAAAGGCCACTTAGTATCAGAATCCTCGAGTGTAATCTCGGCCTCAGTTGGCTGAGCATCGGAAACTAATTTTTTCCAATCACAAGCATAGTAGGCATCATGGTGAACTATGATTCCAGCAATAGCTTCGCTCATGTTATATGTATATGCTTTCAGCTATATAATAATATCTAGCTCTAAACTCTGCGTAGCATAGATTCAATTCCACCAGAAATTGGAACAGCACGAATTAGTGTATCACTTTGTGATAACAAGGTGTGCGATCTTCTCCACTCAGCTACAGTCTTAACAGTCCCATTAGACATATCTAAATATGATTCATTGGTCCCTGGTGGAAGCGCGGGCTGACCCAGAACTCCATTAAGTGTCTCAGAAGTCGTAGAACTATTTACTTGATTGTCTCCAACTCTTGATTCGGCCTCATAAGTCAGAGCTTGTGGACCTGCTGAACTACCTATAACTGGTATTAGTGGTCTAACTGCGTTAACTGGCAGTCGAGGAACATAGCCGTTAAAGGGATCTACTGATACTGGACCTACTACTGGCATGGTATCAAAAGTATATCCGTCTGCTCTAAGTGTGGTAGATGGCGCAGATTGATCTAGTCCGACTGGATCCACACCCATAGTATATTGTGTAGCACCCGTGGCTACATCCGGTTTGTTTTCAACCGTGCCGCTGAATCCGGTGCCTTCATTCATTGGAGATGCGCTATAACCTGCACCTCCATAGGCGGCTGCAGAAGCTTCCTTAAATTCAGATGGATTCGTAACTCGATCCCATACAACAAAGGCGATACCTAGAAAACCAGCAATTGCTAATACTTCAGGGAGAGATATATTCATTGAACTCCACCGACCTGAAAGGGATCTGCAACCCATGGGTTTTCATAGAACGCTTGAACATCAGAAATCGGGCCTGAATTTAGACTATCATTGAATGTGGCCGTAGTATTTTGAAGATCTAATACTTGCTTTCCAAGATAACTTCCTACGAATGATTCTGATAATGAAACTGGGGTTATCTCGGCAGTAGTTCCCGAAGATTCAACATATGCTTCTTCATAATCGGCTGCGGTCATGTTGCGCGTCATAAATGGTGCGTCTGTAACGATCTCTGCATTTTTAGCAAGTAATGTCCGAAAACCGGTAGCCGTTAGACGACCTACTAGTGCGCCAACGGCCAGTGCCAGGACAATAGTTGTAAATGGCATAGACTTACCCATGATAAAACATAGGCAGGTTTGTTATTTAAAGACTTCGGGGTAACACCCTTTGATTAAATGGCAATGGGCTCATATCTATTATGGTAGAATTAGGATCTGTTATTATGCCAACTAACTCAGTCCAGGCTGGAGGTTTTCCACGCATAGCGTCTGGAAATTCCTCTGGATTATTTTCAAATTCATAAAATGGATTACCTATTTCTTCAGCAACGAATGAATCTGATATATAAGATTTCAACGATGTTTCCCATTCTTCATCATGATAGACGAAAATTAAATATTGTTTCTTTTCTTCGGTAGTCCATGGTTTGGCGTGTTGTAGATCAGGATTCCAAGTGACTTGAACAGTTGTCGGATATATTCTAGTAATCAAACCTTTTGTAAATCCTCCGCCGTCACCAGTTGGACGAGACACATTAACTACATCTCCAATTCTCCAAGGACGACCAAGACTATTCAGAGGACTTCTCCCTTCTACTGTTCCCACTTGTTGCACAGATTGAACTGGTGGATTAACTAATTCTCGCAATGCGACTATTGCTTGATCGTATATTTCTACTTGGGTATCAAATGGTGAGTTTTCTAGAACTCTATCTGTTCCAACGTCTCCCTCATCAGTTCGAACTTGGATTTCTATTCCAAATTTATTAACTCCGGCTGTTCCAAAGCCTCCAATAGTTTGTTGTCCCTTACCTTTTTCATAACCTGAATAATATTCGGGAGGAACCGCATAAATAATTTCATAAGGGCCTACGTGAGTTGTCTTCATTATTTTCCAGCTACCTGGAATTTGTCTTCCATATTGTAAATCTATTCCGATGTCTACAAGAGCTCGATATGCTGCATTCCAAACTTCGCCCATCAGAAAATCACTCCTTTAGCAAATAATGGTATGGGAGCTCCTGGTTGCATTGCTGCTAAATCTATTTCTTGATATATTCTAAAATTTTCAAGTGCCACATTTGGATAAAAGCCCCGGACAACAGGTGCATCTGCTAAATCAGAAGCTGGTGCTAATATATTTTCTAAGGATCCTGATCCGAAGGCCATCGGAACAGTTTCTTGAGTAATATTTAATGATTGAGAAATATTGTCCTCCGCCTCATATCTAACTGGATCACTAAGATTCCCCGCAAAAATTAGATCCATAGGTCTTTCTTGACTCCAACTTCCATCAGACCATCTAACATCTATTCCATCAAATCGAACTGCGGTTATGACTCCGATCCCTGGATATGTTGTAGCGATACTGCTAACGCGATCGCCAACTTTCCAAGATTTGGACATACTTTATACTAATGTCCTCTGCTATTTAATGATAACTTCAGTTTCAATATCATGTTCCTTCAAGAGCTCCAACCCATTCTTAGGGTAGGGGCCGCCATAACAGACGACTTTAGTGATGCCGACTTGGGCTATTCGAGTAGCACACTTAACACACGGTTCTCCATTCACATAAAGAGTCGAATCCTTGCATGATACACCCTGACGAGCGCAGTTAAGGATAGCATTTTCTTCTGCGTGAACACAACCAATGTCGGTTTCCTTTCCGCTGGGAATGTTCAATTCATCCCGAGTGCAAATGTTTCCACCGCACAAATCTCCACATTGACCTCGTATATTTCCGTTGTAACCCAATGAGAGTATCTGATTGTCTGTATCTACCATGATCGCGGCAAACTGTTTCCGAGGGCATTTTGAGAATCCTGTGGCGAAATATTGGGTAGCTTCAAGCCACACCAAATCTTTCCTCATCATCTCACCTTTTCAAAAATACCGACCAGATCGGAAGCCACATATTGGTCTTATCACCTGTTGAAGTTTTACGATAATATGCTGTTCCTTTTCCATATCTTTTATTGATTGTCTTAACTTCTCTTTGTGCTTTTCCCTTAGTAACTTGAGTGACGACGAATGAAGCTGGGCCGTAAAATGCTATACGCTCTTTCTGATTGACGATCTTGGTA
>Ga0209757_10000418_pt1 | contig 10288 bp, 4 predicted proteins | sample ETNvirome_6_1000_FD_185472 | JGI IMG/M metagenome (GOLD analysis project Ga0209757, IMG submission 185472) | Marine viral communities from the Pacific Ocean - ETNP_6_1000 (SPAdes) (version 2) | ecosystem: Environmental > Aquatic > Marine > Oceanic | place: Pacific Ocean | collected 2013-06-19 | reverse complement strand
GGATGGGCTGACTCTGTAAAGATGCTCATGCAAAATCTTTATGACGGACAGAACATACATTTTGATTATTCTATAATCAGACCAGAGGGCGCACGCCTTAGAACAATGGGGGGAAGAGCTTCTGGTCCTCAACCCCTAATCAAGTTACATGATTTCATTCGTGAGACCATGCATAACGCTCAAGGTCGAAAGCTCACCACACTCGAAGCTCATGATATCTGTAATCAGATTGCGGAAATTGTAGTAGTGGGTGGAGTTCGTCGCAGCTCACAAATCTCTCTGAGTGACCTTGACGACAAAGAAATGCGACATGCAAAGGAGTGGCCTTTCCCAATAAAGCGCTCAATGGCTAACAATAGCGCTATATTCAGGGAGAAGCCCTCCGCTGCTCAATTCCTCAAAGAATGGGCAGCACTAGCTCTATCAGGCACAGGGGAAAGGGGCATCTTTAATCTCAACTCTGCACAGGAGAAAGCTCCATCTCGCAGATATGCTCCATTAATCCAAGGCACTAACCCTTGTGGCGAAATAATGCTTAGGGATATGGAGTTCTGCAATCTTAGTGAAGTGGTTGTTAGGGCCGAGGATGATTTAGATACCCTTCTGGATAAGGTTGAGACTGCTACATGGCTCGGGATTATACAGAGCACGTTCACATACTTCCCCTACCTAAGAGAAGAGTGGAAAAAGAACTGTGACGTAGAGCGGCTTCTAGGCGTCAGTTTGACTGGTCAGATGGATAACCCCACCCTGATGAACTTTGAGGCCTTAAAAGCGCTTAAATCGCGTGTTTTACGCATTTCTCGCAAGGCTTCTAAGATACTTGGTGTCAACATGCCTACGGCAACCACCTGTGTTAAGCCGTCAGGCACAGTCTCGCAGCTCGTCGATTCTGCCTCAGGGGTACACCCTCGCTGGTCTAAATATTATATCAGGCGTTACAGGATATCAGCAGGAGACCCTCTATTCGCCATGCTTAAGGCTACAGGTATACCACACCAACCCGAAACGGGACAAACTAGGAAGGACGCCTCAACGTGGGTTCTGGAGTTCCCTATCAAGTCACCCGACGATTGTTTGACAAGGCATGACGTGACTGCTATTCAACAACTCAAACACTACAAAAACTTACAACATAACTGGTGTGAACATAACGCCAGCATGACTGTGTATGTTCAGGATGAGGAGTGGTTCGAAGTAGGTAATTGGGTCTACAAGAACTGGGACATTATAAATGGTGTGTCGTTCCTGCCCGCTAACGGCGGATTCTATAAGCTCCCCCCGTATGAGGAGATAGACGCCCGCACATATAAGAGACTCAAGAAAAAGATGCCTAAGATAGATTACAGTAAGCTATCCAAATATGAGAAAGAAGACCATACGCAGGGCAAAGCTGAGTATGCCTGTGTCGGTGACAAGTGTGAAATATAATTAACTGGTGGGATTATCTGCACGAGGATTGCCAGTTTTTCCATCCAACCTGAATCGAGTAGGAGCATAGTCACCATAGATGCCTCCTCCTCCACCAGACTCTGTATTGGAAGGAACTAATGTGCGTGCTGAGATAGTACCTTGAATTTGTAAACCATCAGTAAAATACTTACCATCGTCCGATAGAGCACCTTGTAGACCAAAAACTCCATCGAGTTTTCCTTCAGGCGTTATACCTGCCATGCGTCCCATCTTACGACCGTAACCGGTTATATCACTTTCAGTCATAGTAAACCTTATATACTAAGCTGTTATATAAAGTTTGTGTTGGTAATCCGCGTGGCGGAATTTACCATCTAAAGGAAAGAAATATGGCAATAACAGAAGACACAGTATATGCAGGGGCACAAGAAACCCAATACAACCCACAACCAATAGGGTTTTTCTTTGCAAGCGCAGCAGTCACTAACGCTGGAGAAACTATGGTGGACGCAGTAATGGACGCAAACTATGATACACTATGTTCAGTAAGAGTTGGTCCAAATCAATACACAGGCGAAGCATTTGAGATAGCGGTATTTATAGATGGTACAGAAATAATGCACAGTAAATTTGGTTCGACAAATTCACCGGATGAAGAAACATTCGAGTGTATAATACCAGCAGGAACAAAACTTAAAGTAACAGGGGACAATCAAAGTGGAGCAACTAGTACTGTTTTGTATACATATGTTATTATCAGACCATTGTCTGGCACATCTTCAACTTAGTTATCCCTACTAGCTATATATTCAGCTAACGTAGGTGGCTTCTTATTTAGAGATAGTCCTATACTGAACCCTGTTGGAGAAAAATTAATCTTTTTACCTATAACTCTATAATTACCAGCATATTCAGGTTCATCCGTGTGTACCCTTATTACTTCATTTTCGCTGAGATAGGCTCCTTCGAATACCTGTATAGCGTATTCATACTGTAATTTCAAATTAGCTTCGAATAGTTTCATAGCAAAGTCACGGCACTCAGCCGGAGATTCTAAAGTATCGTTAGTAGCTTGTAAAAAATTACGGTCATATGCTTCCAATGCGGTATCATGAGTAAATCGGCCCGATACTCCATTCTTTCCTGTCACTGTAACAACAGTAGGAACCTTTCTATTTACTATATCTAGCTTAGCTATATTATCATGCTCTGTAAAGACATGCACTATAGTATCATTATCTAAATCACTCTCAAGCTCTATTACGAGCTGGCTATTAGTGCCATCATCAATAAGCTTAGCTATATTAGTGCGTGGTATATTACCCCCCTTATTAATAGCTTTTTGTAGCAAGCTTTTTATAGCATCCATAACGCTTACCTCTCCACGCATATAAATACTTGAAGAGCTTATCTTTGGTGAAGTATCACCTATATAATCAGTCTTGACCTTATTATTGAGTTTGGAGAGTTTTAGCAATTTTGTGATAGCAGCTCCCACTGTCAACCCATCTATATTTGAGAAATTATCCAGCACTACTTTAGCCTTTTCCATCTCTCCTCCTCGTACCATATAACCTAGACCGTCTTCCGCTATAATTCCAATAGTATTAAATGTAGGTTTAGTCCTTTTTATCCATCCTCTAAATATAGGTACTGTATCATTTTGATTAAGATAGAAAGTTACTTCTTTATTCCATAGCTTTTTGGTTACTCCTTCTGAAACAGATAAATCGAATGATATAGTAGCTGCACTCATACTACCGGGATTAGCATATGTGCCCTTTATGAAGTCGACATCTCTACCATCTATACAAACCCTAGGTATAATCTCTGTCATCTATACCACCTAATGGAACTAAGTCTGTCATCAATTCGCCATTTGAATCAATGAGGGCTACGTTTAATATAGTCATATTAAAGCTGTAATTAGTAATAGCGCGAGGACCACCTGCGCCAGCAGTTTCGCTAATACTAGTAATTAAACCGAATAATCTAGCAAAGGTCCCATCTTTTTGAGGTTCATCCCAGTATACGTTACAATCAGTTTCCTGTATATCTCTGAGAATTCTCAAATGACCATACAGAGTAGATGTATCTCCGTCACTAAAAGTTTCCTTCCCTGTTGCTGCACTGGAAAATGACACACTAGTCAGAACTGAACCTGTTCTTTTTATAATAACTTTACCTTTACGTGTAATAGCTTGGAAATAAGAAGCTGTCCGACTTAAAGCTATATCGCTAACCACGGGTAAAGAATTAAGATTATAAGCAGAATCGTCCATTTCCTGAGAAATAGCAGTATGGGCTTCAGTAGCATCAAATATGTTCCATAGCTCAGGATATTTTACCGTAGTCTGTTTTCCTGATAATACTATCTTCAAAGCATATTTCTCATTAGAACCCCACGCACTGATAAGGTTTGTTCCTATAGTAGAACCTGCATCAATGGTATAAAGGAATGGGAAACTTTGAGCAGATATAGCCCCAGATGCGTCCACCATAGGTAATTTAGTAGTAGAAGTAGTATATTTCCATACTTTACCAAAACCATCGAATACATCATACATATTAATACGTCTTAAGGACCCTGTTACGAGTCCTGCTGCTGGAGCTGTCACTACAGTTTTATCACCTAAATGAAGGTAAGCTGTGGTAGTGCCGTTCCAACCATTATCCCCATCCTTACTTAACCACCAAGCAGACCCCGCTATATTGGATTCTGCTCCTCCTGAAGCATAGAAGAGATACTTAAAAGAACCAACATCTGCTGCGGTTCCTATATTATTTGTAAAATCCGCTGCTGTAACTGTAAGGCCTTGATATTCTCCAATTGTACTCCCTCCTGCTACAGCTCCTGCCACTGTACCAGTAATAAGTACATCTCCTGTCCCAGAATTAGCATATGTACCACTTAGAACCCCACCAGCTAAATTATTCAAAGTAGTGGAAGACCAGTCAGTAGGCATATCGAAGGATAAAGGCCCTGATTTAGAAAAAGATGCTTTAACCTTACTATAAGTATTAGTTGTTGTGTTTCTATATGTCTTGTTAACTTGAGTGCCATCTGTAAATTCAAGCGCTTTCCATGTAGCATTTTGTTTAATACTACCTGAATTTTCTAAAGCCAAGTAATAAACTCCAGCTATATTCAATTCGGGAGAAGGAGCAGAAGAACCCTCAAAAGTTGTACTTTGCATCCCGCTTGCATAATTAGTAAATTCAAAAAATGGTTTATTAGTCTTCTTATCAAAGAGTAAAAGTATATATTCATTAGCAACTCTGTTAGTAGAGTTATCTATCGCCTTGAAACTCATGGTATTCATGCCACTTAAGTTAACCAAACCCGCAGCTCCTGTTATATTGTTAAAAGCTTGTGTAGTATAATCTTTACTAGCCGAATTATTAGTACCAGAATCAAGTATTTTAGTAGAATAATCCATAGTACCAGCCGAATGAGGCCAATTAACAGCAGGAGTTATTCTAAATACATTAGGTTTGTTAGCAGTGATAGAACTCACAAAGGCAGCCGATGAAGAAGGTTGTGTAGACATCCTTAGTAAATGGTTTTGTGGAGGGAATCGTCCTAAAGAATCCATAACAAACAAATCTGTTCTGGTTGGAGAAGCTGAATTACTCCTCCAATAATCAGTAGTACTAAAAGCCACAAAAGAACTTCCTGCTACATCCGAACTTTGAGAAGTAAGACCATATGGATTAGATAGATAGGTATAACTCACTCTCTTGAGCGTACCATCTTGCCGCGTACTATCCCCTAAAGTGGTAGCAGAACCCGTTCCCCACATATCAGTAGGATTAAACCAACCTTTGCCTAAATCATATCTATATTTAGATAGAGCAACGTTGGAAGCTTTAGCTCTACTTTGAGAAAAGTCCATCACTACGTTTCTATCTAAATCTGAAGCTCTTTTGATAGGAGCTCCGGCTGATACATATGTTACAGGATAGTATAGACTATCTGTATCTGACTGCACCACTAAGAATATTTTAAGCCTGTTATATACTTCATTCTCTGTATAAGCGTTTTTACCTGATGCTCCTACATATTTAGGATTTTTATACTTGACCGATAAAACACGCTCTATTGCCGCCCCTGAAGTAAGAGGGCTGCCATTAGCGCCAGAAGCTAAAATATTGAAAAGCCCAGTAGCGCCTGTTAAATTTGTTCCAGATATCTGTGCATTAAGTGTCTCCACACGCGTTTCACTACCACCTTTCATGATAGTAGTCTTATCTACGCCTGCACTATAGTCTATAGTAGAATAAGCTACCATAGCTTCTATATCTACCTTAATATCATTTATATAGTTCAGTTCTGTAGCAGTTAAAGTAGGAGCAACTTGAAGGAAAAGCATCTTAGGGCCTTCAGTCCTCATTATAGAATTATCTATACCTGATTTAACTGACCTATTTTCTACTCTCATTACTCCTATAGCGTTTCCATCAACAGGAATTATACCATCTAAATTAGAGCCCTGAGCGTAAGGAGAAACATCTGAATTAGATGCTCCACTACCATAATATTTAGAAAAAAATCCAGCAGAATTAACCGTTTGAATGATAGGATTAAAAGTCCCTGTTTGACTATAAGTATGAGAAACAGCCAAAGAAGAAGTGGGTTCGGTAGTTTGTACCCATTGGTAATTAGCTTCCTCTTTTTTATTAGATTCTCCATCACCCCAATCTACATATAAAGCTCTAATATCATCATTTTGAAAGGTAAAAGTCCCTGAGACTTCAGTGAAAACGGTAGGTGCAGTATCGTTCCACGTTAACTTCATAATGTCACCTTCCATGAAACTAAATTAGAACTACCTACTTTACCTGTAGATTTACCTCTAATATTATGATAATCCATTACAAATAACCTAGCATTTTGAGTAATCGCCTTCTCACTAACAAATTCGGTTAAATCGGCAGTGTTTAAAATATATTGACCTGCCTGTTCAGGTATCTGCCAACATTTATCCCATAATACAACTTCCTCTTGTATACCTGCCCAAGCATTCGCACCTAAAGCACGACTCCCTAAAACAGCTCCACTCGTAGTAGTAATAGGTCCTAATGTTCCTCTAGTTGCTTCATAATGGAAATCTTCTTTAGAACCATTAATATACAACTTTAAAGGTTGATGGTCAGTACTTCCTGACTTGTAAGTAATTATAACTGAGGTAGGAGTATCTCCATCAACAGGAGAAGTACTTACAGAGCTTAGTGGGGTCTCTCCATGCGTATAGATAAATTGACCAGATGACATTTCCAATTCTGATTTTGTAGTATCTGTAGATTTACCTTTATTAAATACAATACCTGAACCAGACACAGGTTTCAAATGAAAGGCCAGTGTATATTCAGTAAGGCTCGTCATCATACTATTGCTAGCATGGGGAATGTCAATCCAACTTGCTCCTAATTCTTGATTAGCGGCCCATCCTTGAAGTCCTTCTATAGTTTGTACACCCTTAGGTCCTCCAGTTCCAACGGTGCTAAATGAAGTATTATCTACCATATTATATATAGTATGAGCCTGTAGGTCCGGTAGGAAATTATTACCTTGAGCACCACCACCAACGGGGGCTGTATTTAAAGGAGCCCAACATTTAGCTCTTTCATATTTATTATAAATACTACCAGTATATACAAATAACATCCTATACCACACATCATCATCTGTTTCCTCGTTCCAAGTAAATACTACGCTATTTAAATCTTCATTTTCTAATTCATAAAGGTTTGTATCAGAAGATAGCGCATCAAACATAGGACTTACCATTAATTGATTTACTATAGGGACAGGGTCGAAGAATTCCCAATTGAAAGCGGGATTCACTTGTTTATAAGTTGCTCCAGTATAGTCATTACCTGTAAAAGTAATGCTCTGGTTAGCTGAAGGATTGTCCATTCCTAATGTAAAAAGTACTGTTTGGTCGGGTTGCATTGCAGTAGCTTGAAGTGCCTTACTTATATCAAGGTCTATAAAAGTATTAGTATAAGCTACACTTTTAGCTGCTTGTCCACCCTTATCTTCTTCATCATCCCATGCTCCAAAACCCATATCCTTATCAATATCTAAGCTAGTATCGTCTCCGCGCTCTAAGAACCATGGACGACCATATATCCCAGAACGGCCAGTTGTGCCTGTTAAAGAAATGTCGTAAAAATAATCAAATTCGTTCCAAGTAGAACCCGTCCCAGCAGTTGTGGGGGCTGTAGTTCCTGACAAGAAACATAAAGTATCATAAGATTTATCAGCGCTTTGTGTGCCTGATATAAAGGCATTTGTAGATTCTCCCGGATACATCTGGAAAGTTAACCAGTATTTAACCGGAGAAACAAAAAGGAATGGTAAATTAAAGGAATTAACTATATTTTTACCGTCCCCAGTATCAAAAGCAGGACCCTTCACTGGTTCGTTAAATACTATAACGTCTCCTCGTTTTTCCTTTACTGTAAGATGAGGAGACCTACATACAATAGTTTGAGTTGCACCGCTCAAATCAGGTAATGTTGCAGTCACTTCTCCTGTACCTGTTACCTGAGCTGTAGTCCCACTGGTCGCAGCTCTATAAATAACGTATTTAGTATTAGAATTGGTAGTATCTCTGAATAAGGAGGGATTATCTACTACTATAGCATTATCTCCATAAGCAGCAAGTTCGTCTCCCATATCGAAAGTAGGCATCCCTAAAATACGAGAAGAAGCGTGAATATTTTCTCTCTTATCCCATACTTCAGCTACATCATAAAAAGACCCTGTAGCATCAACATGAGAAAGAAGAGCATCCTGATTCATTGTAAATTTTGTAGCAGAATCTACACTAATAACATAACTTCCAGCTGTTAATATAACTTCTGGGCCTGTTGTAGTTAAGGTCATACCAAGAACTGGAGTAAAAGATGCGTCATGAGTTACTTCGGCATCCTCAGCTGTAAAACGTAAAGTGTCCTCTTCTTCCGTAACTCCACCAGCTGCACTATTAGTTTGAAGATTAAGAAATGTAAATCCTTTCTGAGTCATACCATCCGTAGACATATAAGTATTAGCACCAGAAGTAGCAGTAAATACATTAGAACCCGCGACAACAGGAGCTCCATCATTATACATAACAAAAGAACCATAAATTGGAGAAACCTGATTAGTCGCTCCACTTACTCCTCCGGCCAAACAAGTTCCACCAAAATAATTAGAATAACCAGCCTTTGTATTATAGCCCGCAGCCTTTGTAGAACCAGAAGTCATACTTTTCCAAGCATGATTACAATAAGAATTCTGTTTTTCCAATTGAGAAAACTTAGCAGTAGAAAATCCATTCCAAAATAAATATCCGTATTTATATACTTCTTTGATGTAGCCATCTGTGGTGCGTGCAGCTGCTGGGAATTCCCCAGCGGTATCAGCACTCATGGCTCCACTAGCATTATAAATTTCATCAAATCCAAGAGATACATAGGTAGGAGTATATCTATTATATATAGGCTGCCCTGCTGTATCAGAAGATGCCATTCTATCAGTAGCTCCTGAAACCATACTTTTCATAGCGTGATTCTTTATTGGAAGAGGAGCAGAAAATACAGCAGCAGCGGCAGAATTATTCATAGTTTCTATGCTAAAGTTATCAAAAGTAATACTATCAATCCATACGTCGACTTCACGAGCCGCACCATTAGCTGGAGGTGCTTGTCCCGTACCGTCCCATGGAGTCCCATCATTTTCATACTCCATACTACCTGTAGCTTTAGGGTATTCTCCATCTAAACGTTGCTGTCCTTTCCAAATTCCGTCATCAAGTACTTTCTCTACAGGAGGACACCAATTAGCTTCTTGAGCAGTTACAAATCTATAATTATTAACCCAAATAGTCATAACATTAGGCCATAATTCAGGATTGTCAAGCCAATTCCATTGATTACGATGCATTCCTGCTGTATTATTTCCTCTTATAACAGGGAAATATATAGGTATAGAAGGAGGGTCATCCAATTCTAGAACAGAAGAACCACTATAACTGTCAAATCCTTCAGTTAGATATGCTTTACACATTCTTACGTTGCTGCCCGCTCCAACACTGCCTGAGTCAGGTGGGGTATAATAGCATAAATTAGGTTCTGTAATATCAAATGCTACTTTAATGTTTACCCATTCATCCAATGGCATATCTATACAGGGTTCATAACGGTCATTTGCATTACTTAGACAATAATCAGTGTCTTTTAAAGCATTTAGAGCAAAAAGGCCCCCATAATATACCCTACATGGATTTTTACTGGTAATAGTAGGACTTTGTTGTTGAGAACCACTCAATGCATAAAAAGGTAACGGCCCTGTACCTGTTTGTATATTGGTTCGTCCGGTCCATTTTGTAGACCAATAATGAGAAGGTCTAGTCATAAGAGGTACAATAGTAGCTTTCTTCGATTCCTGAGATTCTCCTGCCGATAAATTTGAACTTCCAACTTTTCGAACTACACCAAAACCTCCGACTATATGACTATTACCACTTATATAAAACTCACCCAGACCCCTATTCATAAATTCATCAAAATTTTCTCCGGGGTTAGGTTTATAATTAGAAAAAGTAACCACAAAACTTCTTAAATAAGTATTAGAAAGAGTAGCAGAGTCTTCCATTTCTTCCATGTAATCATCAGGACCGCGTGTGCGGACATCACTATGCCACCAATAATTATAATTCGTTATCTTTCCTTTCTTCGTACCAGTTGGCGGCGACGTAGAAGCAAAGGCAAGATAAGTATCCATTTTACTTACATTAAATTTAATATTTACTTCCCCACGAGATATATTTTCAGTATCATGTTCAGTTGCTCCTGATAAAGTAGATAACGCGCTTGTCCTACT
>Ga0209757_10000417_pt1 | contig 10294 bp, 17 predicted proteins | sample ETNvirome_6_1000_FD_185472 | JGI IMG/M metagenome (GOLD analysis project Ga0209757, IMG submission 185472) | Marine viral communities from the Pacific Ocean - ETNP_6_1000 (SPAdes) (version 2) | ecosystem: Environmental > Aquatic > Marine > Oceanic | place: Pacific Ocean | collected 2013-06-19 | reverse complement strand
CTTTTTTTCTTAATTCAAATCTTTTTTGTTTAGTTATTTTCCCTTCTTTAAATTCTGCCTCAGCGCCATCCCACAAATTAGTAAATAGTCTTCTTGCTGCCCCTTCTTGAATATTAGCTTTATACGGCGCGATGTGTTTTTCCCAAGGTCCATCCTTAAAAGACGTATTATGAGCAATATGCCAACCACTGGACTTTTGATGTTTAACAGGATCATAGTTAGGAATAAGTGCTTTATTAATTTTTTGAGTGAACCCTTCTTTATTTATAAATTCTTTTATTCTCTCAGCTTTAGTTATTTCATCCCAAGACATAGGTTGATTTCTTGAATTAAGCGCGTTGCCTTCCTTGACATAAGATTCTAATGTATTCCAGTTAAATTTCTTTCCACTTTTATCTATCAGAACTATCTTTTCCATATCTACTCGATTAAGTGCTGATTTACTTTTTATAAGTTCTAAACTCTCTTTACTAAATTTAAAAGGAGCGTCCCACATATTGCTATAAGTTCTACTAACTAAATCTCCCCATAATATACTTTTAAAATCTCTTGGGTTCTTATTAAATTTTATAAGTTGCCCTCTCTTTTTTCTAGTCCTTTCAGCCGCTTCTTCAGCTTCTTTAGCAATAAACTTTTCTTTGGCATCTACATCCATAGCCTCTAGTTTTTTCTTTTTTAATTCTATTGTTCTTTTTGATTTTTTTTGTTTTTCCTCAATAGGAAGGTTTTTATATTGTAAATCACTAGTATATTTCTTCCTTAAGGCTTCGTTAGAGAAATTCTTTTTATGTTTTTGATAGTCGCCCTCTCCCCATAAGTCTGTCATCTGTTTCTCAGTTATAGCTCTTTCTAGATTAGAACCTTTGTAATCAAAGTTATCAGGTAAAAGATGTTTGCTATCTTTTATTCTTTTCGCAACATTATCTTTATTAAAAGACTCGGCTTGAGCCGGTTTCCAATCCTTGTTTAATAATTCAGCAAATTCTGTGTTAGTGTGTGTGTTTTTATATTTAATTCTAAGTTCAACAAACTTGTCTCTAGAAAGAATAGGTTTAGTACCTTCATTGAAACCAACCCGTCCACCATCCATCTTCTTCGTTTTACCAAATTTCTTTAACCATTGTATGTAGGCTTCTGGCTCTCCAGTATCTACATTTACTTTAGCATGACCACTTAAACCTTCGCCACCTTCATTAAAACTTACTCCCAATTTTCGCTCTCTAAAACTTTTTGGATCATGTAGAAAAACTTCATCATCGCCGTATTCAATTTTATCTCTATATTTACCATACCCTAAATCGGCTAAAAGATTCCATTTTTCTGTTACAGGTAGCTTCATTTTTGCTACAATATCAAATATTTCTTCGTCTGAAGTTACACCTTCAGGAGCACCTTCAATTTGTTGGGCACCAGTTTTTGAACCGTGAGCGTCTAATGTAAAAAGGTCAGATCCTCCTTCTAAACCTATACGTCCTCCATCTGCATATTTATTAATGTCTGATTCCACACCATAAGAAGTTGGAAGTTCTGCGGGTTGACCTCCTTGTCTTCGAGCTTCATCTTTTAAAGTTAAGTACATTTTTTTTCTACTGCCAATCCATTCCAATGCCTCGTCAGAACTTAGTGCCTCTTCCTTCATTGCTTTCTCGTATTCATTTTTTAATTTTAATCTATAGAAATCTTTTTCCTGAGTTCCTAAAATAGCTTGTAAATATAAATCACTTTTTCGTTTAAAAGTTTCTGCGCTATAAGGTTTTGGTGGTGGAATCACTTCTCCCCCATTTGCATATTTTTGACGTGGTCGCATTAGATGCGCCATCATCTCATTGTACTCGTGAATTTTCAATTTAAACTCCTAGGATAGAAGCTAAACCACCTCGGGCTCCAATATTACGGTCCCCTTCATATTCCATTTTATACCATTCATCAAAAGATAACACCTTCGAAGGATCAATATCTATTTGTTGCATACGGTATGATTCATACTCATCGTTGGGATCATCAACACCAGGTCCGGTAGCTTGGTTGCCTCCCCCTTGCATCTCTATATAAAATTCTTTTATTTCTTCTAAGCTTCGAGGCTTACGCCCTTTTCTTTTAATAAATTCTTCTACAACAATTCTTATTAGAACATCTTTATCCATTCTTCCTGATGCCTGATTCATGATACCGCTATCATCAGCAGGTTTTTTTATTTCGTGAGGTAACATTAATTCTTCCTCACCTTGTACATCAAAAAATTCATCGTCTCCGACAGGATAATCATCTTCATCCGTCCAGTCGTAATCTTTTCTCCAGTTATAAGGTCTTGCCATTAGTAATATGTCCTTTGCGTTTTGACTACTTTATCTTCTTTGTAGTCTTCCGGGTGTTGAATCAATCCACCCTGTCTGAATCTCATAACAGCTTGTGTCATAGAATCGACCAAGTCATCATGATCTCCATAAGGAAATGCCGCACACTCTTCAATTACGTCTTGTGCAAACTCCATTTCTTTGGGCGCCCATATTCTCCCTGATTCAAACAGTGGAGATACCGCGTTTACCCTCGTATGTTTATCATTACCTTTAGAGGGTGTGAAATTTATAACAGGAATTCCCATTTTACGCAACTCATAAGTTAAGGGTAATCCAGATGCCTTTGCTTCTATAATAACTGTCTCCGGTTGCCAATATCCATACTGTTCAAGAGCAATACGTCTTAACTCAGGAAACTCGTATCTTCCTTTTAATGAATCAACTAATATTAATTGTTCTCCTGAATCTTCATCAGGTTTAAATACACCCCAAGTCGTAATAGCAGAAAAGTCAGCTGTTTCTTTTTTCATGAAGGCTGTATCATAAGATTGAATGACATGTTGTAGACGAGGTAGTTCATCTTCGTCCCAATCTTTCCACCATTCTCTTTTGATTAAAGCTCCTTCTTCTGAAGTAGGATTCTGCATATACTGCGCATTCCATTTACTTCCTGGAATAGATGCTTTAACTGAGTTTAAATCCTTCAAGTTCCAGTATTCAGGCCACACGGGTTTTCCTGAAGGAAGAATAGCTGGAAATTCAATTAGCTCCCATTGATCAGCTTTGGGCTCTTTTTGAGCAGAAATTAAACGCCCTGTTAAATCTTTTTCATTCCATCTAGTCATTACAACTACAATAGATCCTCCTGGTTGAAGACGCTGTCTAGGTCCAGAAGTAAACCACTCATAAGTTCTATCTAAGGCTTGTGCATTCATTGCATCTTGTTCAGTATGTGGATCATCAATAATTAATAAATCAGCACCCCTTCCAGTAATGGCTGATCCCACACCTGCTGCATAGTACTCACCGCCTTGAGCAGTTTCCCATTTGCCTGCAGCTTGAGAATCTGGATTAAGTCTTGTTTTAAAAAATTGTTGATATTCTGGAGAATCAATTAAGCCTTTGGCCTTACGACCAAATCTAACTGAAAGCTCGGTAGTATTGGTGGATTGTATTATTTTTAATTTAGGATTCTTTCCAACCATCCAAGCAGGTAAAAGATAGGAAGCAAATTCAGATTTGGTATGTCTAGGGGGCATATTAATAATGAGTCTCTGAATTTTTCCCTCCGCTAATTTATTAAATTTATCTGCAATTCGTTTGTGATGGGACCCCTCTATAAAATCGGGCCATACATGTCTTACAAAAGTTAGGAAATCAGAGGTAACCTGAGACTCCTTTTGCTTATCTTTCCATTGATTCATATACAATGAAAACTGCCTTCTTATATCAGCTGGTAACTTTTCAAAATTTTTTAATTTTTCTTTATCTAGGTTCATAGGGGTCCCATTAAGTATTTTATCACTTTAAACGTTTAAATCAAACTCTATAGTCAAAACATTGGGACCCCTTTTTTAGTTAACTGAAAAAAATTTTTGCGGGCGCGAAAAATTCAACCTCTGGTTGGTACCTCTATTGATCCCTGAGATCCGGGCGTGTGACATATTTGTCACATGTGTGTGGTATATATATCCACACACAATGTGGTGATCGCGGCGCCTGATACGAGCGCCACAACCTGTGGTTGTTTACTAATCTAATAACTCATAATATGCATTAGTAAAATTCTTTTGAAACCAAGTCAATCCCTTTTGCATTAATGTATAATCTTCGGTCATCTCTGCACCTTTGATTGTGTCATAAATTGCAACTGCAAAAGCTGGTAGCTTTGCTGATTGCATTCCGTCGCTGTAAGGATTTACAACTGTCATTTCTTTTGTTGGCTCACTACCAAAGAAACATTGGTCAAATGGTTTTGGTATCACGTATGTTTTATTGTTATAAGTTATATTCATAGTCCTATTATATCCTAGAATTGTGGCAACATTATGTCAAGTATTTAAATTATAATTGTCATCACGATATTGTTGCTCGGTCAATGGTCTTTGTTCTCTTGTCACTTGGTTATAAGTGTAATAAGTTCTATTCTCATAATCTCTATCCCAATTAAAAGATTTATACCACGCGTTGCGTTCTTCTAGTTTTATCGGTTGAGTTAATCTTCCAAAGTAATTGACAGCCTGGTCGCCAAACTTAGCAAACCAATCATACATACATCTTTGATCGCAAAAATTTCCATTGCCATAATACATTGATGATCTTCTTCTAGTCTGCGGAACTTTATTTCCTTTCGGTCCTCTCAATCTATCTTTGGTATCGTAAGTATGACACTTTGGTCCTTGGCAAAGTTTCATAAAATCCCCCACTCTACTAAAGCAAAAGCGGACATTAAGAAAATGTAAAAACCTATAATCATAATTGTTTCAGTTCTATTCATTTCGTTTTCCTCTCTCAAATGATTTAGTTAATTGTTGTTGTTTAAATAACTCTCGGTCTATTCTTCTCTTGTCCATTTCTGAAACTAGAAAAAAAATAAAACCGAAAATTATTGCGGAGAATCCAATGTATAAAATTAAATTGTAATCCATTAATATTTTATAGTCCAACTATCTCTAGCTGTTCTATATCCCTCTGCATCTAAATCCCAATAAACACAAATAACGTGATCTGCTTTTGTTGTATCTATTCTTGACAGTTCAGTCCAAAGTGCATTTCTTGTAATGTGCTTTGCATCTTTGTTTGAGAAGTATGTTATTCTAAAGTTTCTATTTGGTATCATTTTATATCTTTCGTTTAATTGTTAATATGGGATAGTATAACACTATCCCATATATTTGTCAACACTTAATTTATTTTATTTTCATATTGTTTTCTTAATGCTATTTTCTCATCTCTACTTATAGTTGTATTCTTCATTCCTTTAATCATACTAGCCAAATTCTGCGGATTGTAGATTGTTAGTCCTGTTGAATTACATCTAACAAGTTCTGCCTCATCAATATTGATATCAAGTTCTGACATTAACTCAACACCCTCACTTAAATATCTATAAGCTTTCAATCCTGTTTTCATAGCTTGTTTTTGTTTTTCAATGCTATCAATCCATTTTTGATGACAAGTTATTACATTTGCTTTTGCCTGTTTAAACATCTTGAAGATTAAAAATTCCTCTCGAGTACACGCAATAGTTCTTGATCTACAATGTGATGTTCCAATAATATCTAACTCGTATTGCTTATCAAAATCTTTAGCAATTCCTGTATTGTTATCATTAGAATTATAACTTGAATAACCTGAATATCCCAAAGCTTTGTCGTTTAAATCAATGTGCTTTGTTTTATATGGGTTATCATCTTTGCCCTCTTGTTGCGCCAAGACGTCAGGGTTAAGGTCTTTTGCTTTCAGTTCTTCTCTATAATATGCGTAAGCAAATTGTTTTCCACTATTATTACTATTATAGTTGTCAGTTCCTGTATCACCATACAAACCAAAATCAAAATGTTCAGATATATTTCTGTCGCTTTCATCTTCATCTTGGTCAAGATTTTCTTTTGCATAAGAGAAATAAAAACATTTATCTTTTGCTACAACATCTAAAGGGTCGCCATATTTTTGTTTTAGAGTTCTGCAAGTTTGAACATCTGCACTCGGATATGCTCTCTCAACAACTAATCTTGCAAGATCAAAAGTTTTTGGATAAACACTATTCACAGTTTCTCTTGCACCAAAATATGCTTGTTGCTCTTGAGTGGTTTCGGTTTCTGCACTTTCAATATACCTATTTAAAATCTTATTTCTAAATTCGGTATTCATTCTTACTTTACTCATGGTTGTTGTCCTCTCTTTCGATTTCTTCTTTTAGTTTGTTTTCTTCTTTAAGTAAATAAATTTGCATATCTTTAATTGCAAATAATTTACCATACAGATTTCCTGTTCTTGAAACTTTGTTAATTGTATTGACACTCTCGAACATTTCATCTGATATTTGTTTATTTGTTTGCATATTATCTTTCAGTTAAATTGTTAATATATAATAATCCTATACTTAAAATGTGGCGATTTTAAGGCGCAATTTTAAAAAAAAAAAACAAAAAACAAAAAACAACCCGGGGTTGATTTGTATTATATACTAACCACCATCCCCAGCCACCGTCCAAGTGTATAGGAAAAAATAGGATAAGTCAAGAAGTTTATTTTTTGCTGTGCCATATTGTTGCCACATTTGTCCTATATTGTCCTAACATTATGGACACAGAACAATTAAAAAGAATAGCAGACGCTATAGAAGAAATTTTAAGATTAGTTAAAAAAGATATGGAGCCTAAAAAGAAATAGATTAGAACTGATCCCTGATCCCACGCAAAAAAATCTTGCGTGAAGTGTACTAGCGCAAGTGAGGGTACATAGTGGGCTCAGGGATCAGATGTTGTAACTGCGGGATTTTAACCGCTATAGCTTAGGTCGTGATCCAATATTGGATGGCCCGGTAAGGTTGCAAACTGGAAGGCCCGCCTACGCAGGACAACAACTGATCCCTGATCCAAAGACGCTGGAGCAATGCTCCGTTAAATAACGCGGCTAGCACTTTGGATCAGGGATCAGTAATATGTCAGGAGGTAGGCGCGAGCCGTAAACTTCGGTGTTACTGATCTGGGATCAGGAATAATGAGAAAAAAAAAAAAAAATAAAATATTAAAAAAGCAAAGCCTCAAGCCGCAAGCAACAAGCGGAACAACAAGCGGCGCCTTAATTTTGACATAAAGAATTAATATGATGAATTTAGAAAGTATGAATACAACTGAAGCATGGCAACTGGTGGGAGGTTTAAGTAAACCCTCTAAAATGCCCGGATGGGCTTATGGCTTACCAGCCAAAGAATGTAGAACCGGTTCGAAGCTCGTGAAGGTTAAGGGCTCAACATGTGAGGGCTGCTATGCACTCAAGGGTTGTTATGTTTTTGATGTTGTACAAAAAGCACAGTATAAAAGATTAGACTCTATCACGTCACCCTTATGGGTGGGCGCGATGTCTCTTTTACTTAATTCAAAAAAATCTAAATGGTTTAGATGGCATGACTCAGGAGACATCCAGGACGAGGCTCACCTAATCAAAATTTTTGCAGTCTGCAGGTTGACGCCGGCAAGCAAGCACTGGATGCCAACGCGGGAAGCATGGACTAAGCATTTTTTGCCCATATGTCCGGACAATTTAATAATGAGATTTAGCGCGCCAATGGTTAACCAGGAAGCACCTGCAACATGGCCCAACACTTCAACAGTTGTAACAACTGGCGCAAGTTGCCCGGCGCCTGATCAAAATAATGAATGTAAAAATTGTAGACAATGTTGGGACAAAAATGTTAAAAATGTGGCTTACGGACAACATTAATGTTTTATCATCCAGACCACGAAGTGAACAAAAAAATTCGAGAATTCCGCAAGCGGAATAGGACCCAGGCAATTAACCGAGGAGACGCGACGGCGGCTGGAAGGTGTTCGCCTGGGTCCGGCCAAACCTCAAGCGGCAAGCAGCAAGCAAACAGCGAAGCCTCAAGCTCTAGCTCCCCAAATCCTCAAGCAGCAAGCAACAAGCCTCAAGCCCCTGACGCAGTGGTGCAAGGCTCAAGCCGCAAGCATCAAGCCCCATAACATCTCCTCCTTGAAAAAGTTTTACAAGGTTAAGGCTGAGGGCCTTAACCATGATAAATGAATTACGTGGATGTTTCACATGAAACGCTTTTTGATGAGGACTCAGTCGTACACGGTTGGTGGAAGTTACCTTTAATTCTACAGTAAAAAAGTTACAATTATTATTGTAGCCCAATAGATCAGGAGTACCGAATGCGCTCCTATTTTCAAGCCTTGTCCATGTAATTTTAGGTGTAGATTTCTTAAGTTCATGCCAGAATTTTTTTTCAGGTTTCACTACTCCTCCTTTTTAAATTGTCAAGAAATTTTCTTCATAACTTTACCTAAAGACGCTCCATTCGCACGAGATATAGTAAGAGCAATACGGTGACTCTCTCTTGCACCCAGAATTTTATTCTCTAAAAGTTGGACACTATCAATATCATAAAACTTTCCATTAGGGAGGATGACTTGAACACGAGAAGACTTAGCCACTTCAGATTTCATAAATTTATCAAGTATTAATCTTAATGCCTTTCCGGATAACATAGGTTGCTTTATAGTCGAAGTTGTAGTAAATATCAAGGATGGGATTGCCAAAAAAATTAACTGAAACGCAAATGAAATTTGCATACGAGCTTATAACAAATGAGGGACGTAAGACAGCTACAGAAGCAGCTATAGACGCAGGTTATAGCAAAGACTCAGCTAAGCAACACGCAAGTAAATTACAGAATCCAAAATATTATCCCTTAGTAGTAAAATATATCGGTGAACTAAGAGAAGAATGGCAAAAGAAATATGAAGTCAATTATGAAAGACATATCTCAGAGTTAGGAAAGATTAGACAGGAAGCTCTCAAGAAGGGAGCGTGGTCGGCTGCAGTTAATGCTGAGGTAGCACGTGGGAAAGCAGCTGGCTTATATATTGAACAGAAGATAATCCGAACAGGAAAGCTAGAAGACTTAACCACAGAAGAGTTAGAAAACAGAATGAAACAAATAATTGATGACTATTCTCCCATACTCGAAGGTGTCGGAGTAGAAGAGTTAAAGACAAAAGTAAAACGTAGACCACACTTACTTGAAGGTAAATCATAATAGAATTTTCTGAGTACTCTTAATACATCCTAAAGGGATTATATTTCTATCCGAAAATAATTCATCACCATCTTCATAACTAGAAAAAGTCCACACATATTTTTTATCTTTCTTATATATGTAGGCGTGTGTAACCATTACGCTGGGTTTAAACTTATCAAACTCCTCCTTAGTCGCATGCCCCGCATCTCCGGTGATATCATCCCACGTAATTTTATAAAAATAATAACGCTTGTTCTTAATATCTGCGTGTTTATATTTTGCTTTCTTAAATTGTCTCATAATTATCCATATAGCAAGTTTTACTAAAACATAGTAGAGAAAAAACTCTTTTCACGCGCGCGCGAGGGGATTTTGTACCACATTGTTCCACTCTGTACCACGATTGTACCAGCCCTTTATTCAATGATATCAATCGTTTAACGCAATTGTACCATTGTACCAGTGTTTGGTATCTTTTTTTATTTTTCATTTTGTGTTTTAGTATTTTTATCCCTATGGGAAATATTATTATGGTATAAATCAACCCTTTTTAGCCATTCCCACATATACTTCTGAAATTCCTGATCCCTGACGCTAAATTTCTGGAACACGTTATCAGCGGTACACATTAGAATCACTCCAGATTGTATCTTGGTACCATGAACTTGATTATGAGCTACAGCATATCCTGCTAGTTGTAAAAAATAATCTCCAACCCACTCTCTCCGCTTCATTTTATTGCTTTGTTTAAAATCTATGATAGACTCCCGGTTTTCATATATTCCAGCCAAATCTGTTGCACCTGCATATAAATCTGGATAGTGAACAACTATCTCACACCCCCATATCTCACTCATAGAGCCCTCTAAACCGGTCTCAATTATGTTATGGGCCATCCTCCCAGCCTGTTGACCTAAATCGCTTAAATCAGCGTGTCTATGGCCCAGCAAATGCCCTTCTATGATACGGTGCATAATTGTACCTCTTGTTGCTGCCGTATCCCTGATTCTTTCTGCCTCATTTTCGCCAACTTTCTGCCTCCATCTTGCCAAATTGTCTTTTTTATCTTGGGTCTGTGTGGCCTGTAAAATTGTTGTAACTGAAGGAAGCTTTGTATCCTTTATGTCATAGTGCCTTTCATCATCAATTAATGACCTTGTCGAAGGCGGATATGTAAATTTTTTATTAAAGATCCAACTCATTTATTTCCTTTTTTAATATTTTGAAT
>Ga0209757_10000416_pt1 | contig 10312 bp, 6 predicted proteins | sample ETNvirome_6_1000_FD_185472 | JGI IMG/M metagenome (GOLD analysis project Ga0209757, IMG submission 185472) | Marine viral communities from the Pacific Ocean - ETNP_6_1000 (SPAdes) (version 2) | ecosystem: Environmental > Aquatic > Marine > Oceanic | place: Pacific Ocean | collected 2013-06-19 | reverse complement strand
CCAAATGATTCGCCATCCTTACTATTAATCCAACCCTTCCCAATAGGATATTCACCTAATATCTCCTGATGATATTGAATGACTTCGGTTATATCATCCCAACACACCGCTTTAATTGGGAACTCTGTTGGAAACATTCTGGCTGATGCTGCCAAAGGAAGCAGCAGTAAAAGTATTAGTAATTTTTTCATTATCTCAATAGTGGGTTTGGTGTTTGGCCGGTAAGATACTGCTGGATTAATTGGTTTACTTCTTGCATCTCAGTGGTCTTACCCTTTAATGCCGCCCACTTCAAATAAGATTGCAGTTGGCGCAAGTCGCTTTCAAAGTTCTTGTTCTCCCAGTACCTTCCTTTTGCCTCATCAACCGGATAGACGCGCAAGCCCGTAAGGTAACGCAATAGACGTGAGCCTCTCTCTAAATCATAACCGGATGTAGGTTCTCTGACAGTTAAGCCCTCACCGGGAAGATCAATTTCCCAATCCCCCACAAAAGGTAGTTTACCTTTCATGGTGTCAAAAGACTTTGTGCTTTCTAGCCTTCCCTGTTCCGTCATCATGGCTTCGCCAAATATACCAAAGGGGTTGGCCCTATTCAGTTCGGCAATAGGAACTAAAAGCTGTGCCAAGTGAGCCAGTCTCTTGGGCATCCTTATGCCTAGAAAGTCTTCAGTCTGCCCCTTGTACCTCTGTATTTCCTTGTGCCTGTATGCGCTGTAGTTAATCAACTGCTCCATAGGCTCTTTAAGGAATGGAGTTGTCATCTCAAAAAGTAAGTCTTTAGGGTTCCCTAGTCTTTCTAGGTCAGCAATAGGAGCATAGTTCAGGAGGGAGATCATCTTCCAGACATCTGACTCACCTTCCTTACCCAGATAGATCGGTACTCGCTTGCCATACCAATCAGTCGCATCAGGTGATGGTCTTCCCTCACCATATTCTATCTGTTCTCTTGCAGTAGTTAGCTTCTGATACCTTTGTGGGTTTTTTAGTATGCCCTCTATCTGGGCAGGAATATTTTTTCTTGACCAAGTATAAAAAGGTATGAAGCGTTTAAACACATTCTGCTCAAAAGCTGAGAGATCAGAGTAATCAAACAATGCCTTCTTGGTCATCATAGAAGCATGGTCAAGTACATCCTCTGAAGTTTTTAACTTACCAATCTTCCCCTTCTTTACATGATTAATGAACACCGCAAGCCGAGCGTTGTTTTCCACCATGCTACCAAACTTAAAGCCGTAGCGTAGCGGCAAGGATTCGGTTCCATAAAGCCTACCCCCGTACCCACCAAGACCCGCTCTCCCCATTTGTCCTTCCAGCGTCCTCTCAAGAGTCTTAGTAACATCGGCTCCATACTGTCCCCTACCGACAATACCCCTCTCTATAGCCTCATCATATAACTGTCTGTGAGTATAGCCGCCTATCTTTTCTGTTTCAGATAAAAGATTTCTAGAGGCTTGGTTCTGTATCATTGCAGCTTGGCGGTACACCTCTGGATTTTTAACCCCGGCTAAAGAATAAGCGTTCCATATATTACCGACAAGGTTTCTAACATGGTAAGCAGGGCGTACACCAAGAGACCACATCTTCCACAGTCCTTGGAGTTCATCAAAATGTTTAAGGAACTTGGACTCAAATCTTGGGCTAACTAAAAGCTTGTGTTGCTCTTCTATTAACTTAGCGACCTTGGGATCAAACCACTTACCACCGCCGGGAAGATCAATGTTCTTCATACCCATAACTTTTACACCATGGATTAACCTACCGCTCCCATCAACCCACACTTCTGTTGGGCGACCCAATTTACTACCAATAGTTTTTAAATAATTAACACCAGATATAGCTGTCTCATGTCTCGCCGCCCTGACACCCATCATAAGGGCTGGGTCGGTGTGCATAAAACCTTCCCGGCCTAGCTTCTTACCGAACTCTACATTAATGTCTTCTATAGTACCGGGGATAGTTCTGGGCAATGCACTGCCATGTTGGGCTGGACTTCTAAACCATTCCTTAAATGATTTTCTACCCCCCAAATACCTACGTCCTTCCGGGCCTAGAATATGAGGCACATAAGCATCAACCCCTAACTCCTTCGCGTTCCTTAGAATGTCATCTATCTTTACACCGGATGCTTTTTCTAAATCCAGCATCCTCTGATAATCTAGCTTGTGTGCTTTTGCTAACGCAGATAATTCTGGACTGAATATACCACCAGCAGCTTCAAGGGCTGCTTTCATATCTGCATCCATAAGACGCTCAGTTTCAGCGGCCATCTGTTCTGGAGTTATAGCAAGACCACTCCTGGTCTTAGGTTTTTCTATTGCCTGACTGAACGCTCTAGCCGCGTCATCATAAGACACACCAGCTACTGCCGCCATTTGCTTTACACCTTTCCTGAGTTCTGTTACTTCACCTTCAATAGTATGGCGCTTACCAGCAACCCTCAGTCGTGCTACATCTGCGGCTTCCTTGGCTACTCTTACATCTCCAGTGTATACACCTAATGCTCTGGCTAGGTCTGTCTGACCCAGATTAATTCCCAGATTTTTTAACTTTTGTGGTGTAACTGCTGATATTCCCCTGCCAATACTCTTGGCCACACCAGCACCTACATAGGTTAAAGGGTCTCCAAGAACATCCCCCACAAAACCAAGAGTAGGAGCAAGTATCTTATGCTCCTCTTTAAACTCTTTGGAAAAGAAATCCATAGTCCTTAGATCATCATCTAAAGACCAGCCTTCCTTCATGGCTTTCAGAATATCCTTGTCATTAACTCCAGCCTCAATACCCAACCACAGTGCCCGTCTAGGACGGTCAAGGTTCATCAGGATATCCAGTAACTTGCTTCCCGTCCTCTTTGCAGTGAGACCTACTGCGGATAAAATTCCATCATCTTGAGGGGTAGGCTGGGCATATTTACTAAAGTCTAACTGAGACATACTTTATTAATAACCAAAATCCGCCGCAGTCATGCCTAACATTGAGGGATGGGGAAGCCAATTGCCAAAAGTCTGTTTCCAAATATCCCAATTCTCTTCCTCTAAATCTTGCGCCGCAATAGCGGCCTCGGCTGACCTCCCCTTTAATGTTCTAATCATTTCTGTAAGTTCTGGAATATCTGGCATGACTAGCATATCAATCATTTTAGGATATTTATTTCTGTAAATTGAAGCTACTTCAGCCCCCATACCTAACCAGTCCTTACCTCCTGTAATTAGATCATCAGCTACCTGTATTTTATAATCCCACAGGGATGATAGACCTCCACTGTCTAATCTCTTTCTACCCTTTTCAGCTTCAACTATCCTGTTTGTTGACAATGATTCATTTGGTTTTGATTCTGAATACAGAGGCGGAATATCATCTAAAGGATGGAGATTTAATATATCTCTAGAGGGGTCTAATCTTACAGCACCGTCTTCAGTCTGGACAGGATAGTATGTCTTTCTGGGCATGGTAGCCAGTTGAGATATTCTCCACTTCTGGTCATTATTCATACGGGCCATACCCATGACATTACCGAAAAAACTATTTGCTATTGCCCCGCCTTCACCACTTAAAATACCACCGGCCAGTAGCATACTATATGTTTTTTCTGCATCCTTCCAGTCTACACCACCACCAGTATCACCCATCAGCATCATTATTCTATCCCACATACTGTCAGTTCTGGTTACCATTTTCTTGTCATTAACTTTAGTTTCACCCTTGACTAAAGTTTCATCTTTCTTACCGGACATTTGAGATATGTCATATGCTATTGCGGGTGTTACAGTTGTAGGTGTGGATTCACCAGCCAGTGCAGATTTAATGTTATCCCAAGAATTTCCAATACCCCTCAACACAGCTTCCCGCATGGATAAATCTGAAGGATCAGCGGCAGCAAGTTCTGCGTCAGCACGCTCTCTATGCGCGCTTTGTAATTCCTGTTGCTGACGTAAATTATTAAGAAAATTATCATCATAAGCTGGAACTTCAGCCCCTTGATACATTTGTTCTGGAGTTACGCCATAACCCGGAACGTCTGCCATCTGTTCGCCCTCGGGAATATTTAAAGTCATATAACTATTCCAAAAGTTATCTGGGTTTCTAACAAAATCGGCCTCTACATTACCGGGCATGGCCATTCCGCCTAATATATATCCGGGGGTTGAGGTTAACAATGACCTTCCTGCCCTGCCGAGATGTTTTGGTATAAGTCTACCACCACTTCTTGCTGGCGCTCTTGTTCCTTTTGGGTCTCCACCTGCTTCCTCTGCAAGCCTTTTCCTCATTAAAAAATCTGCAAACTGAGAAGTTCTGCTGCCAAGCCAAGGAAAAGCCTTACCGCGCTTATATCTTGTAAACCAACTAGGGGGTATTTTTGTAGGTGCAGCTGGTGCAGGAGCGGGAGCGGGAGCGGGGGGTATTGGTATTCTCCTACCACCTGCATCTCTTACATTATAATATTCTTCAGCCATATTGATCCCCCATTCCCAGAGGTGTCGGGTTTAATAACTGCGCGTGTTGCTGCCCCTGTCTGCGTCTGCCAACTCCTCTTATTTTTGTAACTTTTTTCTTTTGCTGTTCCTTTAACATATTTGCAAACTGAACCATAGCGGCTCTCTTTTGCATCTTATACATATCACTTAAAGTTTCTGCAACCTCTGGAAGACCCAGCATTTCTGTATCCACATCACTTAAATTTAGACCCTCTACTTCTCTTCTGATCCTAATTCTTCTTTCTTCGGCTGTTTCGTCTTTAAGTGCCGGAACACCAGCTGGTCTTCTTTCTGGCGTCAAGCCGGTATCTGGATCAACATACCCTTTAGACTGACTCTTTAAAATATCCCTTTCCACTGGATCAGCAACATCAGGCGTAACAACTTCAGCCGCTTGACCGCCAACTATATCTTCCCAACTTAACCCTACTTCGGGTTGATCTAAAAGAGAGGGGCCAGGAATTGGCTCTTGCGGGAGAACTGGCTGTTGCAAGGCTGGAACTGCTTCTTGACTCTGAATATACCGTTGTGTAGATTCATCAATTAGCTGCTGTTGTTGAGCAGCAAAAGGACTAACCTCTTGTGGTTGTGGTTCTGGTTGAACTACTTGTGGTTGTGGAATTATCTGCTCCACTGCCGCATCTACACCGACCCTAGCCTCATCAACAGTACCAAGAGCCTGTGAGTCACCATAGATTGGGGAATCAGGTGGTATAACTTCAGAAGCCTGTATACTGGCTACCAATGCCTGATGCTCTGGAGTACCGGCAACAGGGCCAACAGGTATTTCTTCCTCATATGTCGGCGCTTCCGCTCTTGAGAAATACCCCTGTCTTGATCTCTGTGCAAAATTAGGCGGTGGCCTAACAATGCCATAGTCTGCTGCTGTTCTACCAGTTGTATCTGCATACTGAGGCCCAACAAATTGTGGAACTTCTGATTCTAGAAGTCCTGCTAATTCCGACTGAAGTGCTTCATCTGATTGGGTAAATGGCAGTTCCATTTCATCTGTAACAAAAGGTTCATCATACTGAAGACCTGTTCCCCATCCGCCAACCGGCATACCTTGGGCAGATGTTACGCCCGGTATATCTTGGGCCTGTTGAACTACAGCGGCTTCGGGCAAAACAGTCGCTTCAGGAGAAACTCTCCAGCCGCGAGGGATGTTATCCGGTATAAGAATATCCTGCTGATTAGCTGGTCTTGGGTCTACAGGTTCTAATATTGAATCAGCTACGGGTGTCGGCCAAATCTCCCCTATATCTGCCGGGGGATTTGCATATAAATCATTTCTTCTATTATATTCATCTATCTCTGCTTGTGGGATCATGTCACCACTCAGCAAAGAAGCACCCCAATCACCAGTTCCAGTACCTTCTAAACCCATTGGGTCATCAAGAAGACTTTGAGCAGGGAACTTCTCTGTACTTACTACTGTAGAAGTACCATCCTTTTGAGTTTTAATCTTTACTTCTGTTTCATCTGGCTCTGGTTGCCATTGAGATAAAGATATCCTTTCCTGCTCTTCGGCTATTCTGGCAGCAAAATCCGCTTGCCGCTCTGCTTCCATGCGTCTTTTTAAAAACTCTTGGTACTGATAGTTTCCTTCACCGCGCCTGAATCCCCAACTGTAAGGTGTTGCCATAATTATTTAAACCCCTGATTTGCAATACCAAGTGCCATAGCTATATTAGCCAGATTACCTATCTGACCCATAGCACCGGGTGTGGTCTGTTGGGTTGCCCCATACTGACCAGCAATATTACCAAGGTACTGTTGTAGTTGTTGCTGCGGCGCTGTGGTCTCATACTGGTACTTAGCCATGGCTCTATCCATCTGAGCCTGATTCATTGCCCTTTGCTCTTCACCAACACCACCCATAGCGGCCATACTCTCAAGAGGCGCACCCATTATACTAGGGTATTGCCCCATAAACTGAGGTACTCTTTCCTGCGCGCCAGTATAAGCACCCATATAAGCCTGTGCCAACGGCCCTGTCATTCCCTTGGTCACCGCTTCTGAGATTGCCTGTTGCTGCAGCATATTTCCCCTACTGCTACCACCGGGTTGATACTCTACTAGACTCTGCCTTAATTTTGGAAGCATCCCTGTTCCGGGTCTATTCAAACTACCAAGAACATTTTCTTCCAAAGCGCCCCTAAGTTGTCCAAATGGCCCAGCATTATAATCTACCTGACCACCCAAACCACCTGTTAAAGCTCGTTCAGCAGCATCTTGCATACGGGCTGGCCTTGGGCCTTGTGTATACCCTTTTACATCGGCCATTGCCTGTTGCTCCATAGGGGTAAATCCCGCTAGAGTCTGATTTGGGTAATATGACGGTGCGCCCTGTCCTAACAGTTCAGCGGCCCTACCAAATCCTGCTTGGAGAAATGGCTGTTGGCCAGTACCTGTCATACCAGCAATATTTACTCCAGCACCCTTGGTGATATCACCCCACGGGGCTGTTGATGTAACTGATCCTCCAGACATTATATTTCTCCTAAATTATTTACTTTACTGGCTGAACAATAACGCCACCATCAGAAATTTGCCAACCAAAATTTCCGCTTGGACCCTGAACCCAGTCATGAGAAAAACCACTTGTTTGATTAGTAGTAGTATTAGTAGCAGCATCAGTGCTGCCCTAAAGGCCACCCTGAAAGGTGAATGGGTTAAATCCAGATGGAGTACCCATAAAGCTTGGTGCTGCACCTAATAGCCCTGTATCCATGGGCTGATAACCAGTATAAGGGTCTCCGGCAAGAAGACCTAAACCTTCTACTGTTCCGGGCTGGTATTCAGCGCCTAATCCTTCCCACCCTGCTCCTGTTTGCATATGAGGAACAGTGTAATCTTCAGCATAATATGGTGATCCTGTAAGACCACTAAAAGTAGTTCCACCGCTTGTACTAATTACATTCCCCGATGAATCTTTAGTAATTGAAGTACCATCATTATTAAATGAAGTTACATTCCCAGTTAATTTACCATACACATCTCTCTCTGGGTATTCATCTTCTTGCCCACCACCTACAGTTTGAGCCCATGATGTTGCTCTTGGATCGGTAAGAGTATACATATCAGATTGGAGCATACCAATATAGGGATTGCCTTGCTCAAAACCTGTTACCGTCCTGCCTTGAGCACCCACTTCCCGCGTCCAACCTCCCGGTTGAGCCATTTTGCCCCTTTCCAGCGCAATGCCATATAAGACATCATTAGCACCTTCCCAATTCCCTTGGGCTACATCTTCAGCAATCCTACGCTCATAATTTGCTATTTGTGCAGATGTAAAGCCAGTCGTGGGTATATTTGTTCCTGAGAATACTGTAACACCGGGTGTGGCTCTTGCAACATCAGATTCAGACATGGCTTGTCCAAAATCTTCACCAACATCAATAAGTCCAGTTAATTCACCACCCTCATCTCTTTGCCTATAGATATCACTTGTGCCAGATTCAGACCTTACAGCCTGTTCCGCCCATGATATATTAGATGATTCACCCTCAGAACTTTTTCCGGTAACTTTATATTGGCCGCTTTGAACTTTACCAACGCTGGGATTCCCCTGACCACCAGTTTTCCCTGACTTATAAGCAATAGAAAATAAAGCATCATTAGCGCCTTTCCAATCACCCTTTGCTATATCTTCTGCTATCCTATTCTCAAGGTCTTCTAATTCCCCTTCAGAACCCTGGAAGTCTTTAACAGGTATATTTGTACCTTTAATATAATCGGTCATTAGTGCATCCTAGTTGTCAGGTCTTTTGTTAGTATGTGGTATGAGCATCTCCAGTCCTTTAATATCTTTAGCCATCCTTTTCTACCCCAACACTCAAGGGAAGTACAACCAACAGATAAAGCCCACTCCTCAATCAGGGGGATATACTCTATCCATTTGTCCATTTCTCCACCAGCTATTGAGATTATTCTCAACACTCTCTTTCTTGGGTAGATAACTATTTGGGTAACCATGGACGCTAAGATTTCGTTGTCCTGTACTGCCGTCCATAACTGCATATCGCCACTGGTTAAGACTTCATAGAAATCATCAGGCGACAGTTCCCCCTCTGAATGAGGGGTCATCAATTCTAATTGCGCTTGAATAGTTTCCCAAATATAGGGAATGTCATCAGGCGCAACTAATATAATTTTACAGCTTGACCCATGCTGAAGTGGATTCTTTAAAGAAATAAATTCCCTCGCCCGTGCCTCCAGGGTCCCAGTTGGTTCCGTCGGCGTAAGCGATGTCTCCACCTCTGGGTTTTTCTGGCGCGACATGGATTCTCTCCGCTCTTAAATGTGATTGATTGAGTATGGTATTACCCAACCGTTTAAGTTCTGTAACAACGTATACTCCTAAGTCTTCATTATCAAGTGGTAGTGGCCCCGGCTCATAATATGTGACAGACTTTACTACCCTGTCTTTGTATGTAGCCATTAGTAACTCTGTGAGCCTCTACGCCCCGCATCATCCAGTTCTATTGTGTATCCGTCAAGCCTCCAATCAAAGTCTCCAGTAGATTCAAACTTAACACCATAGAGTTTTCCTGCTGCCCTGACTGAAACCTTAGATTGTGTATCAGGATTAAAGGTATAAGCGGAAGTCCATGTGACAGCCTCTTGCGTAGACATCTGGGTTCCTACATAAACATTAACTGTATTAGTAGTACCAGACACTTCCATCTTTGGGTAGATAGCCTTGATACGCTTTACAGTTGTTTGATCTGGCTGATTCTGTGCTGTGGTAGACATCCCTGTACGCTCAATATAAGAGGTCATATCTGTAGTAACTTCTTGGTTGCCGGAGTTATTTCGGTACAACTTTGTATCCGTAAACCCTGCCATCACAAGAACATTCTCTACCTGACTCCAACTTTGTGACCATGCACCTAGCGCGGCACTCCATATTGGAAGAGCCGCAGCCCATGTAGTAAATGAGTTTGGATCATCAATAGAGCCGTAACCAATATGTGCTAAATCTGGAATATCTCTAATGGTAAAAGCATTGTTAGTCCAGTTCCATACAACTGCTTTGTTACATTGCGTACTTGCGCTGTCTGCGGTAGGAAAACAAGCCCACATCTCTGTGCTTCCATAATCAGCCACCACAAAGGATTTCTTATATTCTGCCCCATCAATAGAATCAAATATGTAATCTCTAATCTTGTGGGGAAGAATAGAGGTTACCTTCTGACCATCATTAATATAGATATCACCATTCCCAAAAAAGAAGTGACCACCATCAAACTCCGCTATGCAGTTCTTTGTTAATGCGCCAACAGAAGGAGACAGCTGCCTAAATGCAAAGATAAATGGAGTTCCAACATACGTCATAGAGTATATGGAATCCTCTTTGTAAATCATAAACGTATCACGCAGAGGAAGGCCATCAAGGATCTCACCTTTTGAGTCAGCCAATTCATACTCGCCAGCATCAACTATTGCGCTAGAAGCATCCCATGAAGTTGGGGTGGTTTGAGTAGCAGCCTCTGTAGACCACTTTACTAACCTTGGGTAATTAATACTTGATGTGGTTACATTAAGGGCAACCAAGAAGGAACGGAACGCCCTCATTGATTTACACTCTGTGGACGCCGTAAAATTGTTTAAGTTCTGCATCTTCTGGATTGTTGCTGGCACACCCGATATTAGTTCCCAATACTGTGGCTCATCCACACCGTTGGTCATTACCAAAACACCACCGATGACCGTAGCAGTCCAGTTCTCCGTAGCTGTGGTAGCATACGCACCCCCAGCACCCCCGCCTCTGGTAATGTCATACCACTTCTTAGTTCTAGTTACTGTTGCTCCATCTAAATGGGCAGCAGC
>Ga0209757_10000415_pt1 | contig 10316 bp, 11 predicted proteins | sample ETNvirome_6_1000_FD_185472 | JGI IMG/M metagenome (GOLD analysis project Ga0209757, IMG submission 185472) | Marine viral communities from the Pacific Ocean - ETNP_6_1000 (SPAdes) (version 2) | ecosystem: Environmental > Aquatic > Marine > Oceanic | place: Pacific Ocean | collected 2013-06-19 | reverse complement strand
TGTATCTCGCAGTGAAAGTTTCTTGCGCATCATCAAATGTTACGCCTTGACCTTCAGGTTTAACTGCCGCATTTGCGAAACCAGATAACATTACTTCCTCTTCGAAAGCTCTGTCAGATGATTCAGTATTAAATACTTCAGTCCACTCTTGCGAGTATTGTTTGTATTCCAAGCCGAATAGTGCATTCAAACCTGGCTCTAGTTCCTTAACTAGTTGTGCTCTTGATATTGCCATTTTTTATCTCCTATTCTATGACTATGCTAAGTAAGCGTTGGATTGCGGGCTGTAAGAGATAACAATATCTGCACCAGCTTCTGATAGATCTTTTTGATCTTCAACATCTGCTGATCTTACAAGGTTCCACATATAATCGGCTACACCAGTAGTTGCGACTGAGCTGATATCTAGTGTACAATCCGATTGACCGTTTACGCCTGCTCCAGCATCATTTAAGTTGAAGCCTACGTCCGTCAATGTATTGAAACTACCTATCACTACTGCTGCGTCGGCTCTCGCTACATACTCTTGAAGTGGATTAGTATTTACATAAGCGGTAATATAACTATTACCTGTATTGTAATCTACACTTGAAGTTTGAGCTGCTGCCAAACCGTTAGTCCAAGTTGGTTTTCCATTTGCATCAACAAAAGATGCGCCATTGAAAACCCCTAAGCTTGGGTTAGTGTTAGCTGTGCTGTTTTTCCACGTATTCCCACCAACAATACCATCAGTCATCGTTGCTGCTGTTTGATCTTGAACGTATCCAAGAACACCAGCTCCACCGGCTGCTGTTTGCATTCCTACGGGAGCACCTTTAAAAATAGCAATAGTAGCCCCTGGGCTACCACTGCCTTGAACTATAAACTCAGACTGACCACCTGTAGCTGGAGTATTTCCAACTGTCATAGCCTGTCTACATCCATAGCCCGTTGTACTAGTATTTGCCATATTTGTCTCCTTAAGTGACCTGTCCTTTCGGACCTCCAGTCACGGTTAATATAATTCGTTGGTTTAGGAATTACTAAATAATTAGCTTTTCTTTGTACCACCGAAGGTTACACGAGTATCAGCCTCTTTCGAGAATCTCATACTAGGGTGCTGTTCCTTCATAAGATTGTTATTAACTGCTTCTTCTTTATTCTGAGTCTGTTTTTTGTAGTACTCATCAATTTGAAGCGCAATCTCTTCTGGTATCCTTGCCAGCAATAGGCCACCTACTCCGATCATTCCTGCGTATCTACCTTCGTTCATCGATGGAAAATCTTGATCAGGATATTCATCAGCTCTCACTAATTCATAACCTTCTCTGAGATTTCGAGCAATATTGGACGTATCTTGATGTCCTAATATTTCTGCTCTTATCCATTGATGTCTGTAGCCTTTTGGCGCAGGCGGTGCATCAAGAGAAGTGGGTGGAGTCCAAACTTTTTTAGATTCCGTTTTGGATCTAGTTTGACTCGCACGTGAAGTTTTTATTTTTTCGTTTTCCATATGCCTATACTCCTTCCGTGATATTTAATTGTTTCGCATATTCTTCAAGTGGCACACCTAATCTTTTAGAAATTGCTACCTGTGATTGTGTGAGTTTCACAGTTTTTCTGCGTCCTGTTGAAGCCGAACGTCTGGCCGAAGCTACATTCTGAGTAGGTTTTACTCTTTCTGTAGAACTACCTTCTATCTTATCAAATTTATGCGGAAATTCAACTCTTATTCTTTTGTCAACTTCATCATAATATTCTCCACTTTGAGGATCAAATCCTTCTACTTCTACAAGCTTTTTATGTATATCAAAAGCCGTATAAGTCATTGCTGAATCATTACCAAACCAAGAGTTTCTAGCAGCCCAGTCTTCAGCTTTAGGATCACTCCTTGCTGTAGGGGGCGTTCTTTGTGGTGTGATATTTACTTCTCTTTCACGTTCCTTTGGTCTGTTCTCCTGTGCAACTTTAATGGAATTTAATCTTGCCTCATCCATAGTTAAGGTAGCTAATTGCTTTTGAGCAGCAACTTGTGCTTCTACATCTTGAGATTCAATAGCATTTTTAAGGGCTAATTGAGCTGCTGCTAAACTAGTCTTAACTCTACTTTCAAATTCTGAAACATAAGAATTATCTACTTTAGATAATCTTCTTACCATTTCATTATTTTCGTTCTTAACTGATTGAGCATAGTGGACAGCTTCTTCTCTCTGTCTTTCTGCTTCTCTCATTTTACGAGTTAGTTTAGAAATTCTTTTTTGAACTCCTTCACTATATTCTTTTAACTCATCCTTCTCTTCCTGAGGTGCCTCAACTTTAGTTTCTGACTCCTCACCAGCTTCTACTTTCTCAACTTCAATCTTCTCTTCCTTAGGTGCTTCAACTTTTTCTGGTTCACCCTTATCATCTAAATTAATTTCAGCTGCCTTTTCATCGGCTTCGCCTACATCAATTAAACCATCTACTTTTTTTTGTGCTTCTTCTGGCATAGTTCCTTCCTATGTTAAATATAATGAAGAACTGATTCAGGATCCTTAATGGTTCCTAACACTTCATCATCATTTATTATTCGCACTTCTCCACCTTCAATTGGTAATCTTGAACCAGCATATCTGGCAAACATTACCCAATCTCCTACTTTGCACCAAGGTTTATCAAATTTATCTTTATCTTGGTATGCTAAATCTCCCATTTTTAAAACATAACCACACGTCGTTGCAATTCTTGCTTTATCTAATTGTTCTTGGGAAAATAAAATTCCACCTTTAGTTTTTTCTTTAGGTGTAAATGGTAGTAATAAAATTCTATAACCAGATGGTTCAGGTAACTCATCTGCTACTTCTTTAATATTGTCGGGATCTAATCTTTTTACGTGAGATTCTTCTGTGTTATATTTTTGTTGAAGGGCGTTCCGGTGTTTTGGAATTTCCTCCTTTTTTAATGTTGATAACGTTTCCGTCATTGTGCTCCTTATCCTCTTTTAGCAGGTTAGAGATTTCCTGTGTTATTATCTGATAGGCTTGCGCCTGTCCTACCATATACTTATATTTTTCTATACTGTCAACCCCACCACTAATCATTGCATCCCCAATTTGTTGAAGGGTAGCATCAATTCTTTTTTTCAATTTATGTATTATTATTAAATCATCCATTATTTTTTCTTCTTTTTTTTAGGTTTACTACCATATTTAGTAGTCCACTTTTTTGCAATTTTAGGATGGTTTTTCCAGAGATACTTTCTTTGCTTCTCGGATTTAAAAGGCATTTTTAACTATTTAACTTCTTTGCCGAATCCTCTTTTAGCTACGCCTCTAGATTTTACTCTTCCACCTTTTTTGTAACCTCTATTAAGTTCACTATGTATTCTTGAAACTTCATCGCTTCTATTTCTGTTAGAAGGTTCTGCTTCAACACGACCTAGTTCTTCCATTAAGTTAGTTCTTCCTCTGTCCATATTATCCTCTTTTCTTAGCCATCTTTTTAAAAGTTTTAGCTAGGTTATATCTTTTAGATCCTGGAGGGCAAGATTTACTTCCGAATTTTTTGCCCGTACAAGGTTTATCTTTTCTCATCCCTTTAACAGCTTTTTGAATCCATTTACCATCTTTAGCTTCAACTCTTCCACCACCTCTTAAAGCAACACCCATACCTCTACCACCTTTAACAACTCCACCACCTCTGTATATGTTTTGCTTAGTCTTCCAAGGTGTAGCTGATCTTGAGTTAAAATATTCAGGCATTATCTATTTACTAGCTCCTCTAGACTCATCTCTTCTAGATTTGTAACTTTGTGTTTTTGTAGACTCTTTTCCTCTTCGCATTCCTAAAGACTCGTCTAGTCTGTCATTAGCACCTTGTTTTTTCATACCAGACTTCGCATAAGGAAATCTAACATTTGATCTTACTCCGTTTTGTCTCATTTTTTTGCTCCGTTTCTAAATATTTGTGTTCCCTTTATACCATATATTGACGCCACGACAAGTATCCAAAGATTGGTGAACCAACTCGGAAGTGCCGAAAAATGCTCGAAGAAAATATTTATCTTCGTCATCGCCGCCGGATCGTCACTTATAACCCCATATGCCAAAATTGCTATGGGCGCGCTGAGAATTATCAAAACTGCCTCGTCCTTCCAGTCTGATTGACGAGCTTCTAACAATTTTCCCTGGTATTGCTCCTCGCCTCGGGCCATCTTTGATGCGTGCATATGTTGTGCATCAGCCATAGCCATTTTTGTTTCCTGGCGCTTCTTAAATATGTGCGTGCCAGCTTGCAAAGCAATCTTTGCTAAACCAAACCAAGCCATAAGTTAATACCAGGTTGCTTTAACCGGTTTTTTGTCAGCACGCATTCTTTTTGTGCCTCTGACAGTAACCGTTTGAGATTCTTCGATGTTAGGGACCTCTTTTGTAATATTAACGCCACCAGTTTGGTAACCATCTTTACCAACCCCTAAAACTTTTTCAGTTTTAACGTCTTTATTCATAAAAGCTTGTCCTCTTTGCCAATCTTTTCCCATAGTTTACTCCTTGTGTTAATTATACCTATTTTTTTCTAAAATTTCTACCAAAATCGTGTCTTTTACTTTGGTCTGCCATTTGTTGTTTAGCCATAGACACTCCTGCACGTAAATGAGCCAGTTCTTCGTTTTGTTCAAGCTTTTCTTCGTGTTGTTCATCATTCATTAGAGCTTTCATCTTGTCAAGATTGATTCTTTGCTCACCTTCTTCTTCTTTTCTCTTATTTTCCATAGCTCTTAGGTCAACTTCTCTTGATTTAATTTTTAATAATGGATCACCAGCAAATTCACCCGTAATTTTTTCTTCTTCTTTAGCATAGTCTTCTTGCATTTCAGCAATCAATTGAGCTTTTCTAGCTTCAATTTGATTTGTGATCTGTTGAACTCTTTGTTGCTGTTGTTGCATCTGTGGATTTTGCATCATTCCTTGTCCCATAGCCGGATTTTGTGCTCCCATTTGTTGCATTTGTTGTTGCATCATTTGTAGTTCTTGTAACTCTTCAACAAATTCGATTTGAACTTGTTCTTGAGCCATTAAACTTATGTGCTCTAAAATATTTTTTTGTAACGCACCCATTACCATAGGATTATTCTGTACCATATTCAATCTCATAAAATTTAAGTGAGCGTCAATGTGTGCTTTATGATCTTGACCTGGAAAAGCTTGAAATGGCTTTTGGGACATAGACATAATATGTTCTAACGCCGGATCTATTGGTGCGGGTTGTGGAGGAGGTGGTAAAATTGCATTTACATTTTTTACCCCCAGCGCATCATACATAGATCTATATGCTTGATATAAATTATGCATCTGAGGATTTGATTGCGCCAGTTGTAATTGACTTTGCGCTAAAGATATTCTCTGTGTTTGAGAAAATATATTAGGATCAGCAACTGGTAGAATATCTATTCTATCATCAAAGTCTTGTACTTTAACTTCTCTTCTAGCACCGGGTACATCATAAGGATAAACCGGTGGAAGATAAGTTTTAAATACTTCTGCTAATAATTTGAATTCTTGTTTTAAACCTACATAGATTCTTTTGTGAATAGCTGACATTACACGTGAACCACGCTCTAATAATGCTACAGTTGTTCCAACTGCCGCTTGTTGGTTCATATCGCCTACTTGCATATCAGCGATGGCCGCGAATCTTTGGCCTGCATCAACAACAATACCCATTAACTGAAGTAAAGTTTGATCGGGTCCTTTAAAAGGTAGAGTCATAAACTGATCTTTAATATTTCCGCCAGGCGCATCTACATCTCTGAACTCACCAGGTTGTAATGGTTGTGCATCATCTCTAACTCTAATACCACGTGATTTAAATCCAGCTGGTAAGTTAGCTAAAGTTCCTGCATCCAGTAATTGTCTTAAAGCTGCTGTTGCAGTTCTAGTTAAACCACCAATCATATGAATTAAACCAAAACCATAAAAACCAGTTCCTGGTAAAAATTTAAACTGAACAAAATAATCTTTTTTCTTTTTAATAGGATCTTGAGGAGCATAGTTTCTTCTAATAGATAAAACGTCTTGTGTAGATTGTGCAATCGTTATGATGTAAGGTATTTTAATTCCTGTTGGTTCTCCATCTTCACCCACATCTTCATAACCATCTAAATCTAAATCAGTATGGATTTCAAATAAAGTATATTGATCTTCTTGACCATCTTTAGAAATTCCTTCTAATTCTAATTTTTTATCTTCCAATTGATTTTCAGTAACTGGAGGGTCACCTAATTCTATGTCTTTATAAAATCCTGAAACTTGTTGTTTTTTTAATTCATTTTCTGAAATTTTAATAACGTGTACAATTGCTTCTGCATCTTCTAAGGAGTTTGCAGAATAGGGTACAATTAAATCATCAGCTGGAACAAATTTAGAAACGGCTCTTCCTAACAGATCGTCATAATAAACTTTCTTAAAAGTTGAGCCGCTTAGAGGGAGGTAAAATAACATTTGGTCAAATTCTGGTTCATATTCTTTCATCTGATCCATAATTTGCCAGTTCATAAAATCTTTAACACGTTTAGCTTGGTCTTCTTTAGGAACACTAATGTCCCCTAAAATTTGAGTTCTTACTGGTCCATCAGACGGGAGTAACTCTTTATAAGCCTGCGCTTGAAATTGCGTAACTGCTTCTGCAAGAACCGGGTGATTGACACCAGAAGCTCCACGAAAGGGTTCTGTTCTTCTTTCATATTTAAATCCTAAAAGTTCTAATCCGTTTCTATAAGTTTCTTCCCAGTCACCTCTAGATTCTTTGTATTCTGTATATTGGTCAAAAAGTTTATGACCTAATGGCTCTAAAACATTATCTGGCATTGTTTCGGCCAAATTGGCAAAATGATCCTGTGCTGGATCTAGCTCCGTTGCAGTGGGATCAAAAGAAACTTCTGCTCCACCTGTTTCATCCATTGCAATTTCCACTGGACCTGTAGGCGTATCTACAACTTCAGCTTTTTTTTCTGTTTCAATGATTGCTTCTTCTGGAAGCGCATTAGGATCAATATTGGGTAAGGATTTATCTATTTCAGCCATAGGGATATTCTATCTTCTTTCGAACAATGTTTCAACACCTGAGCCACTGGTATCAGGTATTTCTATTACTGTCAAATTAACTTCTCCATCTCCAATTCTACCCCCTTTGGCATTTCTTTTACGGCCTTTGGGATTAAAATTTGATAACTCAACTTTTTGTTCTAAATCTTTAAAACCTTTAGGATCGGTCTCTCTCATAAATCTTGCAAATTCGTCTGCCACATTTGGATCGGAGATATTAATGGTTCCTGTGTTTTCAATTCCTTCTAAAGTTTTAATAGGTTTGGAAGCTCTTTTCATTTGGGCTAGCAGAGCGTGATCTTGCATAATTGGATTTATTACAGCTCCATAAATTTCAGACCTTAAAGCATCATCGAGATCATCAGCTAGTTTACCACCAAAAACTTTCGGGTTTAATTCCACCAAAGACTCTACGGCCATTTCTGCATCCATTTTATAATCTCCGGTTGGAAAAATATTATCTATCGCTTCTCTAATTTTTTTATTATTTCTTAATAAATTTATTACATTTTTTCCAATTTTTATTCCACCACCTCTCCACATTCCTATTCTGCCGCCTGCTGCGTAGCCTCTTTTTCTTTTAATCCATTCTTCTAAACTACCAACACCGCCGGTAATTTCTTCGTTAACATCTTTGTAATAGTCATCACCCCCCATTCGATATACTTCTTCATTTTCCATTAATTCTTTTCCAGCTCTAGGCATTTCTATATCAGATGTAATTTCCGCACCGGCTCTGCTGCCTATATCGGTATCAAAATATACTGCTGTATCTCCTGTACCTAGATTTACTTCTACACTCATATCTGGTTTATCTGGGTGTTTATAAGTTCTAAATCTATCGGCCTCGCCTGTAATGGTTCCCTCATCCATAACTCTTTTTATAACCGCTTCGTAAAACTCAATTCCTTTTGACATTGTGGTATCTGCGGCTCTGGTAATTCCTTCGCGGACACCGCCTAATTTAAATACGTTTATGTATTTTGAAAGCGCGGGCATTGAAGCCAGACCAATTAATCCTTGTATAAAAGCTCGTCTATTCATCTCTGTTAAATAAGTTGTATAACATTCCTTCTTCGTTTTGATAATTTTTATAAGCGTCGTATCCTGTTAGGCCTAAAGATAACGCAAGTCCTGGTAATCCTAAAAATCTACTAGCTCCGGCAATCATTCTTGGACTCATTCCCATTCTTAAAATTTTACTTGAGATTCCAGGTCTAGCTTTACCTACATTACTTAAATCAAAGTAACCTTTTGCCGCTTGGCCCCAAGTTCTTTTGGGTGCATCTCTAATAACTCCTGCGCCTTTAGAAAAAGGTTCCATAAAAGACATTCCTAAAGCTGGACCCAATGGATCTGTTAAAACTTCAGTCATTGTTTCACCTTCTTCTAATCTTTTGGCAGCAAACGGTGCTTCGAATAAAGCAGTCATCGCTGGTGTACCAAAAGTTGTTAGAACAGGTTTTAAAGCGCCTGTAATTCCTAAAGAAGATCTTACTCTCCCTCTTCCTAATTCTCTAGCTTTTTTATAAGCTCCAGGAATTTCTTGTGCGGAAAAACCTATAGAAGTTCCGGCAACCGTCTTGACTGGGTTATCTTTAATCCATTCTGTTACAGTTGCTTGACTTGCTTTGTCATCATTTAATGGATTAACAAATTCTCCTAATTCTTTATTATAAGTTAAAGCTCCAATTGCTGCGGCACCTGCCACAGCTCCTGCAGCAATTTTTCCTGGTGTTCCTAGTTTAGGTAAAAGACTTAAGGCTCTTTGAGCAAAAGTTTTTAATTTAGGATCATTAAGTTTTCCAATATCATTTAAAGTTTGTTCGGGAGCGTTATCAAAAGCAAATTCCATTTGTCCAGCACATCCACCTCCAGCTGCTCCCCCTTCTTGCATTCCTTTTCTTCCAAAAATAGAACAGATTCGTCCCCCTTTTGTAGCTTTATCTAGTAAAAATTTTTTAATTGCTGGATGAGAAAACTCCGCATAATAATTTAAAGGCTTTGCGCCTCCCACATCAATTCCAATTCCTTTTTTCGCCAGCTCTTGAACATTTTGTTGAGCCTCGGCTCCCAATTTAGAAAACTCAGGTAAAAAATCATTAACATTCAATGTTTCGCCAGGTTTAAATAGAATAGTGGGAGTAATTATTTTATGTTCTTTTGCAAAATTTTTAGAAAACTTATTAAAAGCCACTACGGCTTTTTCTATAGTGTCATAATCTTTTTTTCTATACCGAACAGGTCCTTCTGTATCTCCTGTAACTACTTTTTTTAACAATCTTGAAAAGTCCCGGTCTATATCTATACCTTTTCTTAAATTTTTTGCTGCATCAATTTCTTGTGCAAAACCAGCATAACCCGGGGCGTTTTTGTAAACTGCTCCAATGGCTGCTACTTCATCTAAATGTTTTCCTGCTTGAATATATTTTACAATTTTGTTTCTAGCTGTTTCAAATTTAGTGCCTTTAGTTTTAAGAATCCCGTCTATAATTCTCATTCTTTGGAGTCTAATAGCACCTGCTCCATATTTTCCGATTTGAGTATTAGTTGCAATGTCAGCTATTAAATTATCAACTATAGATTGTTCTGGAATACTTATTCCCTTTACGTCCCTAGAGTCTAATAAAAATTCTGTGTATCGGGTAACATCTCCAGCCGCCATTCTCATTTTTTTCTCTAAATCTTTAAGTCTGGCTAAATTAGTTCCTCCTTTTCTTTTACCATATATTTCTTCTGCCAATTCTCCTAATCTACCTTGTTGTGCTAATTCAGGGCTTTCCTTTAAAATTCTATGAACATCTTTAATCGCTTCATTATAAGGTTTGTTTCTTGTTGCCGTCATTTTGGCAATGGATGCATATTCTCTATCCTTTAAAAGTTTCCCTAATTTTTCTATTCCTTCTTCAGTAGGCTCGGGGAATCTTACTTCTCTATAACCTTTTCCCACTCCAGTTTTAAAAAGGTAGGGTTTACCAAAAATGTTTTCTAATTGTTTTCTTAAACCTTTAAATCTGTTAGCACTTCGTATTGTTTGAAAAGTAGATCGGTTCATTCCAATTTCATCCGCAAACTCTGCTTCAGTTAAAGCGTCTATTGGAATAACTTTTCTTCTTTGTTTTTCTATATTAAATTTTTTAAGTGCGGTGAATTTAGTCGATCTTTCATCAACCGTTAATTTATCCCAAGGTTTTTTATAATTGTCATCGTAATATTTTTTAAACTCGGGATCATTTTTATAAGCTTCATTGGCTG
>Ga0209757_10000414_pt1 | contig 10332 bp, 3 predicted proteins | sample ETNvirome_6_1000_FD_185472 | JGI IMG/M metagenome (GOLD analysis project Ga0209757, IMG submission 185472) | Marine viral communities from the Pacific Ocean - ETNP_6_1000 (SPAdes) (version 2) | ecosystem: Environmental > Aquatic > Marine > Oceanic | place: Pacific Ocean | collected 2013-06-19 | reverse complement strand
ACCTACAAAGGAAAAAAGGTAGAGGGATTACTCCCACAACAAGAAAAGTGGTTTAGTCAGTCTAAGGAGTTTTCTACTCCAGAGGGACGTTTTACACCTGCGCCCACACCTGCGCCGACCACACCTCCGACCACACCTGCGCCGACCACACCTGCGCCGACCACACCTGCGCCGACCACACCTCCGACCACACCTCCGACCACACCTCCGACCACACCTGCGCCGACCACAGCCCCACCTATAAAAGCACCCCCTACATATACACCATCAGCACCCGAAGGTTTAACTGAGGCGCAGCAAAAACAATATGATAAAACTGTTACGGAATTTGGACCCTCAACTACGGCTTCAAATGAAGCTATGCGGATACGGGCCATTAAAAACCCAGCACCCCCTGGTTCCTTTACTACTGGCACTTCTGAATCCCCCACAACCACAACAGGTACAACTCAACAGGAGACAATAGGTCCTGATCCGGCACAACAATTATTGAATGTGATTTCATCTGCACGGGCTACTAGTGAAGGGTTAAAGGATAAACAAAGAGCCGAAGGCAGGGCGTGGATTGACCGACTCGTTAAGAACCCCGCAAATTGGAAAATGGGAGCGCGTGACCCCCGCGATGAGCGGACAACCCGCGAGGAGCGGTATGGCAAACCCAGACCGGCTCAGTCGGATGAAGAGCGCAAACGCAAAAGGCGGCGCGGGGGTAATAAGCGTGGGGGTAAAGCTCCACGGCTACAAGGTGGCAGATATGCTTGGCAGGGAACGGGGGGCAACCCCCGCGCAGAGGAGTCACGCCGCTAATAATTTATAATGTCCAGAGCAGTATCTTTACAAAGAGAATCCGGTAAACTGCGCAATGCAGCCCGCCGGCTTGCGAAGAAAGGCTTCCGCGCTGAAGCCGGTAAAATGATGGCGGCATCTGAGATGGCTCGGATGCGTGAGCCAAACATCATGACTCCTGAGTTCAGGCGCATGGAGTCACAGGCGCATGATGCTTTATCATACGCGCAGCAAGCTGCCAGTTCCCCCGACTTCGATTATGAGCGCGACATCCTGCCGATGCGCCAGGCATTTTTCCAGGATACTGCTGCATTGCCCAGAGATCAGCAACGGATGATAACTGATCGTTATGCACCACAGTTTACTGACTTGGGTGGTGAGACACTAAAGGAGCGTGGATCCCTACAGCAAATGCGCGGACAGCAGGTGGCACTTGAAGCCACCCAGCAAAGGTTGAAAGATGATAAGCGCAAGTTTAAGCAACAGCGTAAGGCTGAAAAGGCTTTGCCTGACATGTCTGGGCGGCTCCAAAGAATCCTTGATGGTGCAGGAACGTCCGAACAGAAGGAAAAGGCTCTTGTCTCTGAGGCAATTTCCAATCCTAAGTTTTACACTTCACAGTCAGGTAGCACCATGCTTGGAACTGCCTTTGGGCATGTTACACGGGGTATTGCCCGCAAGACAAAAGAGGATGATGTAGCCATGACACTTCGCAAACTGGCGGTTCAAACTGCCTCCGATAAAGCTCTTGAACTCCTTGATGCCGGTGACATTAAGGGCGCTCTCAAGGAGATGGCCCGCCGTGTTCAGGAGAAAGAGGATAAGACCCTGGCTACGACTACTGGTCTGCGCCTTCAGTCTGTCCGCGATAAAGCTCTAACTTCTATTAAGAGCAATTTGAAAACTTTAGGTGATATGTCTGCGTGGCATTACCCTGTCACCATTTCAGGGTATATTAAAGATGCTCTTCGCGCTTCATCCAGTCTCCCTGAAACAGCGAAAGAATTACAGAGGATTCTCAAAATAGTAGAGGCAGACGAAGGGAAAGTGGATGGATATGATCCAGGGGGTCCTGTTCTTAAAAGTCTTCGTGTAGTCTTTAATGAATTAATTGAGGGACTATCAGCTTCGACGGGCGCTCCTCCTCCATCTGCGCCCCCAGCACCAAGTGTTAAAGAGGAGACAGGTCTTTAACCCTCTCTGAAATTTAAGTAGTTTATTTATTGTGCCAACACCAAGCATTTTAGAGGAAACGGAACCCAGCCGCTATGGTTTCGGTTCAGTTCAAGCCCCAGTTAATTCTTTCTTGAAGTATGACGATTGGGTCTTCACAGAGTCAGGAGATATTACTGACCCAACGGAGCAGTTACGCCATTATCTTGATTATGCCCGCCTGAAATATTTTGAGCAGGACCGGTTAACAGCAGACAAGGAGGCGCAGTTACGCCAGATATACATTGATCGTGTTGCCGAAGAGGGTCTGGGCGAAGATGAGCGTAACCAGATAGGCTCGCAGTCTACGGCGTTCAAGCCGGATATTGATCGTGACTCTAAATGGATAGGCAATGCCCATGGGGATGACAAGATAGATAGTTTCATCAACAGTGATGCCCTGGAGCAGTCAAAGCAATTGACCAACGCGAAGGAGTTACTCTTGCGCAGGGGACAACTTACCTTTGCGTCCCTTAACAGGGATGGTAACAATTTTGTTGGAGCCGGTAATTATAATTCCATTGGACTGGATGACACAAAAACTGCCCGTGCAGAAGCCCTTAACTCCATCAAGAGCGGAGTGCTTGCTCCGGCTGACTTGTGGCAGATTAAGCATGGACTTTCCGATTCCGGCTTTAGCGGGCGCTCCGCTTTTCAGGCCGAACAGGACAGGGACTTCCTGGGGGAATTACAGGATCTCCTTGCCAAGGAAGCGGAGTCTGGTGAGCGAGGTAACTTGACCAGTGCGGTAGAGTCAATGACATGGCAAAAGGGGTCTTCTTTATACCAGCAGTGGTTTGGAGACGACCCCAAGACCCTGAATGAGGTTATACTGGAGGATACTCCGTTTGCCCTTCGCCGTATACAGAATACCCTTATTGAGCAGTTCAATGAGAAGCGCGGAACCAAGAAGCGCAGGACGCTTACAGATTCCGACAAGTATTCCAGGGAACGGATAAGGGATCTTACAGAGGAACTTGTTGCCCGACACGCCAACGAGAACAACGTCTTTGATTTTGACGAGGAGAATGCGGTTAATAATATCCGCATTACTAAATTGGGAATTCCGTTAGCGGATCCGCGCCTGATGATGCGGCGCGATCTCTTCAAGGAAACGATAGATACCCACAAGGCTTTATCTGAAAGCCAGAAGAATATCTTGAGTCAACAGCGTGAATATTTCATGCTCCGGCGAGTCACACGGTATGATCGCATCCTGTCTGACTTCACTGCGACCAGCAGTAAATGGATTGCCTTGAAGGCTAATGACCCCGATGCCTACAAGGAGAACCCTGTTGGAGTGCTTGATGAGTTCCTGTCTGATGAGGAAAATTATGGCTGGTTCAAGAACAGGGCTGCCGGTGTTGGTGTATCTGTACTGGATGCTGTCTTGGGCTTGGTTCACAGCGTTGGCGTGATGCTTGGCAGTGACTCCTCCCTTGATTACCTGGTAAAATACCAGAAGGCATCAAGGGAGAGAGGAGAATTGGCGAACCTCTTCGGGGATAAACTGGGGACTACCTATATGGTGTTGTCAACGGCGACCCCGATGATTGCAGATATAGGGGCAACCTATCTCCTGGCATCAGTGTCCGCCGGAACACTTGGTGGCGGTTACTTTGTGGGCAAGATGGCTGCCACGAAAGCTGCCAAAGCCGCCGTTAGGGGGCAGGTTAAGAAGGAGCTTAGGAAGGAGCTTACAGGACCCTTCACTATATGGACGCGGCCGCTTATAAAAAATAGTGCAGATGTCGCAGTAATGGGAGGCACAAGAGGGCTAGCTTCTGGGGCGGCAGGGAAACATGCAACGAAGCTCGCAGCAAGTGCAACTTCTGGGGCGGAAGCCATAAAGGCCGCGAATGTCCTGAACACAGGGATGAAACAGTGGACTTTAAGGCGTCACCTGTATCCGGCAACAGTTGTATCTGTAGCAAACAGGGTGGTTGGCTCTTCCTATGCCACTATTTATTCAGCATTACCTGATGACCCAAACCTGACAGAGGAGGAGAACGAGCAGTATAAAAGGGACAGGGCTTTAGGTTACAGTATACGGGCAGGAATCGCCGCAGGATTAGTTACTGTTGGGTTCAGTGCAGTGGGGCGCGGGGGACTTGAATCTGTTTTTGCCGGCAACGGGACTTTCAAACAGATGAAGGGGATCTTTGAGGACTTTGCGCGTAGAAAAATTTCAAATACCGCTTTCCAGAGTGTACTGAGACAGGAAACAAAAGGCGCATGGAGACATCTCCGTGCGACGACGCCAGCACTGGCGCGGCACAGACGCGCCCCCGCATTTGTCAGGGGCTTCATGCATGAGGCAGAGGAGGAAGCAACACAGGAACTTTTTATTGCGCTCATTGAGGATGCTGCCATTAACAGGACCACCCCGATAGTTGACCTTGTTCACAGGGTCTATACTGCGGGTAAAGTTGGTGGCTGGTTGGGTGGCGGTGTTGCGGCTGTCCGCAGTGCGGCAATTAGCATGAAGGGGACAGATGTTCTTCCTGATCCAGATGCGTTCAGGGCGGAACAAGCTGGACGGATTGCTAATCGAGTATTCCAACGACTGGGGGAAACAGGGTCACCTCTGTCTGAACAGGAGATACGGCAGAAGTTACTTCGCCCAGAGCGTGTAACAGGTAAGCCAATTACTACTGAAGCAGATAAACCTATTACTGAAAGGAAACTTACTACTGAAGCTCCATCGAAGAAAGAAAGAGTTACGGCTGAAGTCAAAGTAACCGAAACTAAAACCGCATCACGGGAGGCTGTTAATAATCAGCAAGAAGCTACCAATAATAAGAAAAAGAAGGAGAAGAATGTAGAAGACAAAAAAAAGAAGGCGGAGGAGGTTAAAGGGAATCCAGAGTCAACACCAGAAGATATAGAAGCAGCAGAAGCAGATGTAGAAGCAGCTATAGTTGAAGATCAAGAGGCAGGACTTGAACTCCAGACTGCGGATACAAATGTAGCAGAAGCCAGTCAGGAAGAGCAAACTGCACAGGACAATCTTAATGATCTCAATGAGAGGCAGCACACTGCGACTCAAGAGCAAAGAGTTCAAGCAGAGGGCATTGTCGAGGTGGGGGTCAAGTCTGACGCACTTGGAGGCTTTCACCACTTGAAGACAGTTGTCTCTGCGGACGCGCTGAAGACACCTGCCGGCACAAGTAAGACCCTTCAGGCCTGGCAACAATTACATGGTCAGGCCCTTGGTAACTTCTACATCTCTGTCAAGGAAGTAACTCCAGACAAGATGGTGCTAATTGAGGACCAGCCAGCCATAGCTGATGTGAGGCTCACTGAAAAGGGGGACATTACAATACAGGTTAACACTGCTGGTTTTGCCACTGCGTTGAGCAGGGAAAGTGACCCCTATGCTCTGTTCAATAAAACAATGGAGCATGAGTTAATCCACGCGCTGGAATACGTCCAATACAGGAGAGATTGGATCAAATTAACCAACGCCCAGAAGGCAGAATTTTTTGGAAGGACTAAGGAAGGTGTACAACTGGAGGGTTTTAAAAGTTATGTAGCCAAAAGACAATATGATGTATATAATTCAATTCCAGCCCCTACTGAGGAGTCACTAGGAGAAAGGACGTTTTCAGTTCCCGTAATTGTTCAGGAAGAGGGAAAAGTCGCCAGGATAGAACCCGTCCAAGTCCAAGCTCTCGATGCCGAACACGCTGCCAGGCTGGTATCAGATATGGGGGTCGGGGATATTCAGATGAGCGGGATTAGGGAGGTTGCTCCTGCTCCTGCTCCTGCTCCTGCTCCCGCGGAAGAGGTGCAAGGGGTCATTATAAGGCCAAACCCAAAAAAGGCGGAGCATACACGCGACCAGCAGACGCTTACTATTGAGGGAGTAGACGGGTCTATAGATTTTGTTCCGCTCTACAAGGATGGAGTAGAACTTATCCCCGACTCGGTGGCAATACTTTGGATTGGGTCACGTACCAAGGGAGGCGGGAAGAAATTGCTCAAAGCTCTCTTGGGGAAATACCCCACGGTATATTCTGATGATACGAGGGTTGATGCGGAAGGATTTCCCATGGCAGGGGGGATGAGCCTCCAATTCTTGAAGATGCTCCGTGACATGGAAACCGCAGGGGGTATAACATTGAGAAGAACGAAATATGCTTCAAAAACAAATACAGCCGGAACTCTCAAGATAGATGGCAAAGAGGTATTAAAGCCGGTGAAGCTCAAGCGGGTTGGTCCTGATGGTAAGCCCCTCATAGGCGCTGACGGCAAGCCGATGGGGATGCAGACTAAAAGGGTCTACGCCATAAGTCGCGGAACAATTGCCCCTGCTCCCGCTCCTGCAACCCGCAAAGAGGACATAAGACGCAGAGCCGTTGCCCTTTATTTGAATATCCCTGTTGAGGATGTCGTTCTCCCAGGCGAAACAGGGCATGAGGTGTCCTTGACCACAAGCGCCAAAACAACGCTTTATCACGAGTGGGTAAAGGAAGATATAGAGGCTGCGGATCCCGCAGGGAAGACCATTAAGGTTCCGGCAACAGCCCCAGAAGTAAGGTGGAAAGCCCACAAGGGAAGAAGAACTAATTTTGAAACCATCACAGGAAGCCATAAGTATACACACAGCCAAACTTTTGAGGGCGACTCCAGCCCCACAACCTATACCATAGAGACAAAGCAAAAAGAAGGTGAAGGCTTCTGGGAGTTGAAGATTTTCAGGAAGAAGGCTGTTGACCCCCATGTAGGTAGCGAAAGGGTCAGAGGACTAGGTGTACCGGAAGTAGATGATGCTGGAGTGAATAGAACCTTTGATATAAAGGCAACCGTCACATATGAAAAAAAGGGGGATGGGGCTGCCAATATTTTTGGTTCCGCTGACGAAGCCAAGCAGATTGCCGCCACCCATATTGCACAAAGACTTGGGAAAGGCGAGCAGGAGATATCATTTGAACCCATCTATGACGAAAAAACTGGGACACTAAGTTTAGGTGTGCGGCGTCCTGTCATAGGGCGCATTTTTGACCCTGAAATCCCTGTACCCCCAGGAGGACTAGACATTGAACAAGGCAAGCTCCACCCAGGACCACCTCCGGCAATGCCAGCCGAACCGAAGATTTTCGCTACTGAAGCGGAAGCTAAAGAAGGTGCAAAAGTTGCCAAGAAAAAGTTGCTGGATATGTGGGCAAAAACCCGCCCTAACTTTAACCGCAAGCAAGCAGAGAAAGATATTACAGTAAACCTCAAAGTGGTTAAGCCACAGCTAACCGCTGATCAGGTTGTAGCTGAAGTAGTCCGGCAGATTATTGAAGCCAGACAGACAGGCACTGCTGGTCAGCCAGGCACAATCTCTGAGGAATTATTTTTCGCCGGAGACTCCAAACTGCCTGGGTTCTTTGCACAACTGTTGGACTCACTCAAGAAGTTCATCGTGGCTATAGGGAAGAGTCTTTCCTCTATAAGTCCAGAGCTTAAAAAAGTCATCCTTTCCGTTGAGGAGATCGTGGGGGAATACTATGCACAGGTGGTTGATGTGGATTGGTTGGCGGCCAGCGAAATGCCCGCATCAATTCCGGCACGACATGCGGCTGCTATTTATCGGGGCCTTCTAAGCACACGCGGGAAAGACAAAGACCCGATTACAGAGGTTGATAGAGACACTTACCGGATAGGGACAGAAGCGGATAATATCCTGATAAAAAAGGTCTACACCCGCGTGGAGACCGACTTGGGGACTGTGCCAATCAGGAAGGAAGGTCCGAATGACAAATGGTATGTTGTTGAAAATGGTGTCGAGGCAAAGGGACCAATAACTGATGCAGGAGATGTTGAAGCCATTCGGTTCTTTGACTTCCCACAGGAAGCTGCCGTCTGGTATGAGTCCCGTGATAAAGAGGTTCCTGATTTAATCTTTAATGAGGTCACTGATGAGGCCGGTAATGTTGCCCACAACTCAGCGGATGGAACATTCACGATAACGCAGGAAAAGGCGAAGTGGGTTCTCAGGGTTGATGGCAACCTGTTTGGTGTGGCAACAAGCCGACCTTCGGCGGTTACCCAAGAGACTGACCCAGAAGCGGCGGCGGCCAGGTTGCTTCTGGTTGGTGAAACCCCCATTGAGGACGTTAACACTTTTGACTCTGTGGATGCAGCCAAGGAAGTTGCCAAGGCAGAGTGGGATGACTCATTCGCCAGAGTCCATGTCAGGCCCCCTATCAGGGTGGCAGGGGAAGCGGAGGCAGATTATAACAGCCGGAGAGCTACTTGGTTTGCCGAAGTAGAAATAAGTGCGAATGAAGCACAGGCAGCATACCTGCGCAGACAGCGCAACATAGACGCCCTGGAGTATCCTGAAGTCAGCAAAGCCCTTCTGAAGAAGAACGCGAATGACAGTCTTCGCTATTATGACATACATGGGGTTGAGCCTCCCGTAGAGGATTTGGAAGTTGCATTCCCCACCAAAATTTTCCATGAGAATTTCCGAACTCCCCATCCTGATACGGAGGCGCGTCCCTCTAAGGAGGCGCGGGTAGCACAGGAGAAGGCTGCACTGGCGCAGTTAAAGGCTGCCCAGAAAGCCGGACTCAAGTTTGGTTCTATCCCCTACAATTATACAGCAGCCCCATCACCCAAAGTTCGCCCTGACCTGACGGAGAAATTCAAGGATGGTAACTCCACTATCCTGAAGCAAGGCGATGATATCATTGTCGTTGTGGAAGTTGAGGGTGTCCGCTTTCCATTTTATCTGGTTAATAAAAAACATACCAATAGGGATAACCTTTTGGAAGTGGGCAAGTGGCAACCGGCCTTTGGCATTGGTCCTGAAAAAGGCTGGTTCAACAAGCTGGATGGAATCTCCGCCCGTCAGGGTTATGGCATTCCAGCCCTGAAGAAAACCCAGGAGTTACTGAACAAGCACCTCCCTGCCAGTAAGCTCGACCCCCACAATGCTGCATTGGTTCCTAGAGAGGCCGGCATGTTTATGGAGGTTGCTGAACAAGTCCCAGAGACCGCGCCCGTTGAAAAGGTTACGCTTCCATTTAAGAAAAATAAGGATGGCAGTATTTCTGCTACGGCCCTGAAGAAAAAGAAAATTGAAGGGGTTAAAACTGTAAAAGGTGTCAAGACTTATGAGACCGGCAGCTTTGCCGTGCAGAGGTGGTTTGAGGAAAAGCAAGCCCCCGTGCCGGCTCCAGTGCGGCCAGTGCGGCCTGGACAGCGCCATCTCATTCCAGGGGTTCCCAAGTTAAAAGAGGAAGACTTAACACCAGAGGTCAAGGAGGCTGTTGGCAGGGATGATATCATTTATTTCAGGGAGGGAGCTTTAGGGTTTGCCTATCAGGCCATTAATCGTGAAAATGTAGATTCGGCCATAGAGAGACTTAAGAAATACCACCTTGAGCCTAGGCGCGGCGAGCGGTTGAGTACGTTTGATCGCCAGAAGGGTTTACAGGCTTTGCCTGATGATACTCCAGAAGTAGATGTTCTGCGGTGGGTACGCGGGGATGGCATTGAGCTTGTCAGTTTCCAGAATCAGCAACTCCGGTATATAAGAACAAAGCAAGATGCGCTGGATAAAATAGAAAGGGAACTGAATGAAACTGAACAAACCATTGCGGACCTCCAAACAGCCCTTGCTTTTGTGGAGTCCCTTCCCACTACACCCCAAGTAGCAGAGGAAGCTCCCGCGCCTTCAATTATTCCTGACGAAGCTATTGCCGCTAAAGCAAAATCTTCGCGCCCTGTCTTAGTAGAAGAGGCCAAGGGGTTGGGTATAAAGGGAATCCCACGCAAAAATATAAAGAAGTTAGCCCAAGAGATTCTTGAAATAGAAGAGGCCAAGAGGAAAGCTGCTGCACCTAAAGAAGGCGAATGGAAGGTCAGTATAATAACCATTGGGGGAGATCAGCTTGGGTATTCAGCTACACACCAAAACCCAAAAGCTGCGGACTTGAACTTTGCAGTGATCGCCAATGACCTGACTGATGGTTCATGGGTAGCTAAAGATGTTTATAAGGATGTACTTGAAGCTGCAAAGACACATAGGGGGACTCATACAGAAGTAGCTGGGCTTTTGTCCACTTCTGTAGAAGACACACCTGTAAAATCATACAGTCGCCTGATCCTGCCCCATGCAGAAGCGATCAATGCGGACTTGGGTGTCAGGGCTTCTGAAGGAGTCACTGACCCCTTTGCCTCTGTCTATCGTAACATAGCTCTTATTCAAGAGCGCATGGCGCAAGTTGCACATGCCAAGGAGGTGGCCAAGGAAATAGAGGCAGCCCAGAAGAAAGCGAGTGAGCGCCCAGACATAAACATTACAGACAGGTCGTTTGTTAATGTTAAGGGATC
>Ga0209757_10000412_pt1 | contig 10353 bp, 16 predicted proteins | sample ETNvirome_6_1000_FD_185472 | JGI IMG/M metagenome (GOLD analysis project Ga0209757, IMG submission 185472) | Marine viral communities from the Pacific Ocean - ETNP_6_1000 (SPAdes) (version 2) | ecosystem: Environmental > Aquatic > Marine > Oceanic | place: Pacific Ocean | collected 2013-06-19 | reverse complement strand
CACCTTCTTCTTCTTCCTCCTTCTCTAATTCCTTGAGAGCCTTTGCTACCGCATTGGCAACAGCTTCTTCCAGAGGCTTGTCTAAAGCATCATCTTCCGCACTTGCCGCAAGACCTTCTTGCTTCTGTGGTAAGTTAGAAAACTCTTCCTCTAGTTTCGTTCCGACAGCCCCTTGAACCTTCCCTCCAAAGTATGAATCTAGGTCATAACTTTCGCCTAAATCCTGCATGGTCTTGGGGTTTTTGGGTTTGCCGCAATACTTGTAGTAAGTCTCAAGAACATGCTTACCAATTTCAGGAGCGAACTCTTCAAAAAGTTGGAGGGGTATTTCAAGAGCTTCGCCCTCAACAATCGCTTTGGTATCCCCAAAACGCTCCTCCACTATTTCAGATTTGAACATTCCCTTATGATGTCCGAGAATCAGATAACCAATAGAAGTAATATCATCAGTTTTCAAATCCCCATTCTCAAAAAGCTCAACGAGCTTTTCTTTAGCACCATCGTCAATCTTGGTGATATACTTCCTCAAGTTCGGAGGAGTGTTTGCGTCAATACGCACATCCTCAACCGCATTCATGAAGAAAAGCAAATCACCAAGAATCTGCCTCAGAAAAAGAATGTCTGTTCCAACACTATCCTCATCAGCAAATATTTTATCAGATGTGATAGCACCGTCAGAAAAAACTCGTTCCGAAAGCGTCATTCCTACGCAGTCGATTTTATCCATTAGCCCCTTCAAGAACTTGAAGGCAACATTTTTGATAAACCGCTCACTAGGACTTAACTTAATATGATGAAGTTCATGAATCATAGCCCCAATAGTCTGGTCTACTTTCCCGTCTTTCAGCATGTGGTAGGGGACAAAAACTTCCCCACTCTCAACAGATGCTCTCGGACCAGAGTTCCTTCCCTCTACAGGAAAAGAAACCTTCACCTTAGATTCTGGGACAATGATATCTCGATAGTATTCGATGAGGGTCTGAATATCATAAAGCGTCTTAGCGGAAAGAGACTCTACTTGAGAGGACTCTCCGAGCCAACGGTTCATATATTCAGCGTCAATGTTTACAGCTTCACTCATAGGACTACTTCTTCTCTTCAAACATACCAAGCGAATCTGCGTATTCACGAATGATATTAGCATCATTCACTACACTACAAGAATCTTCCTCGTACATAGCGAGGAGGACATTATTCAGAATGTCGGCAAGCGAAAAGGTGTCCATGAGGGGAATGCACTCAAGAACCATACGAGTCGAAATCTGCGAAGAGATTTTGCTATCCTTGTACTGTTGGTGAGAGTAATCGTAAATCTGAACGAGGGGCTTTGCCTTCTTAGAAATCTCACCATCATAAAGATGGGTGATGTACTTAGAAAGAGACTTTCCCTTGATGTAATCAAGGTGGAAGGGGATAAAGCGGTCCTTCAATGCACGGTCAAGAGAACGGGCAGAAGAGTAATCCAGACCGATGTTTGCCGTAGCAATAAACTTCACAGTAGGGTCTACCGTGATAGTGTCGTTACCCTCTTCAGCAAGCTCCTCAATACGAATGTCCTTGCGGAAATCCAAAAGCGGGAAAATGATGTTAAAGGCATCATCAGAAGCACGACTCAGTTCATCAAGAACGATAAGCGTGTTCGGGGTTTGGATTGCCCGGATGAAGTCGGAAAGCTGAAAACGGGTGTTGCCATCTTCAAGGACATGGTATCCGATAAGGGAAGTTCGGGCATCCTGTGTAGACCCCATGTTAAAAACTTGGACATTCATTCCAAGTTCACTTGCTACTTCAAGACACAAAGTTGTTTTACCACAACCAGTTGCCCCCGTGAGTAAGCAGTTTTTTCCGCTACTGATTAGAGTAGCAAGCATTTGCTTTTTGGTTTCGTCAATTACGAACATAGTGTACGCCTCCAGCGTAGAGTGTGAGAAGAGGAGAAATTCCTGTTCATGAGGGTCTATTATAACATAGGGAACCCCTCAAGTCAAGCCCCATGGCTTATTTTTCTCACATTTAGGCGTATTTGTCGTAAGTCGTTGCCCTGTATAGAGTTAGGTCAAACCCCGGGCTCCAAATTCAATCAAGTTTCCGTTCGTCCAATTCATCCCTGTCCGTAGACAACATCCACATTAACTCTAATTGAGTTGTAGACATTGTATCATCTTCATCGTGAATATTGAAAGTTCTTCTGCACTTCTTCTCGACATGCTTGTCCGTAAAAAGTAGTCTCCCCCAAAAATCATCAAAAGTTGATTTGTCGTCTCTTGTTAGATACAGGAATGAGATAGTCATAAAAGCATTTTTCAGAAACCGATTATCACGAAAGCCATTTGTGAAAAGGTCTCTAGCATGTTTATAACCTAGTAATCTTGCAACCAAGTTTCCCTCGTTCTCAGTTATGGCGAGGTTAATTAGTGGACTTAGGTTTGCGAAAGCGTGTGATTCGCCTTCGTCCATTCGTATTTTAACAATGTAGTTTTGTCTATCCATTTCAAGGTATCAGTTTCAGTTCTCAGTTTTCTCGACTATAATAGTATGTGGGGCAACTGTTGCACACAAATACGAAACCCCGAAAACACTTTTCATATATCGCATTTATGTTCTTGTTTTCTTGTTAGTAGTTTTGACTTTCTTCATGTTTCGTTTCCAAGGTTTGGCTGTTTCAGGATTACCAAAGCCGACAGTTAAATCAGGTTTCCACGCATTATCAAAGTTACGCCCATCTTCTCCTGTTGGTGCGCCTTGAACAACATGACCCCCAGCCTCATTGGCTTTGTTGACTTTCTTCATGCGCCGACCCTTCTTACGGGACTTAGCCTTCTTAGGTTTTGACTTTCCCGCTTTGTCTAGGGCGATTGCGATAGACTGCTTATGAGGGTATCCCTCATCACTCAGCTTACTTATGTTTGCTGATACAGCGTCTTGACTTTTACTGGGGTTTAGGGGCATTAGCGTTCTCTATCCTTGACTTTTACTTGGTAGGGGGGTCGTTATCCTTGACTTATACTGGGTAGGGGGGGTCGTTATTCAGAAAGCACTCTTTGACTTTTACTGGATGGCGAACCCGTCCTTGACTTTTACTGTTTTATATAGGGTAGAAGTGGAGCCAGAATTCGGACTTGAACCGAAAACCTGTGGTTTACAAAACCACTGCTCTACCAATTGAGCTATTCTGGCGGAAGTGGACACACCTCATAGAAGGCAGTAACCTCTTCCCCTGCCTCTATATCTCTGAGCGCATAAAGCCTTACCGCCCACATAGTAGATTGAGTGTGGCAATTCGGAGTCTCGGAATGATTGTAGAACCCTCCTAGGGGTGTTCGTATAAGTTCTTTCTGAACGAGCCTATGCGATATCCCTAGGAGGGTTCCCTCCTTCACCATTTCCGTTGTGAATAGCCCCAACCCTTCAATTTGAGATTCCTTAATGGTAAGGAACTCAGGCAACGGGCGGTACATTACTCCTCTTCGGTTACGTCAAGAAGTTCTTTAAGTTCGGCAATAGAACCTTCAATCTCAAGAAGGCGTTCACCCGCCCCTTCAAGCTGTTCTTTGGTATTCTTGATGAACTCTTTAATGTCGGGGAGAGCTTTCTCATACCCCTCTAGCATCTGTGCTAGGTACTTGTCGGTTCCGGGAATTGTTTTAGTTTCTGTAGTCATTGTAATTATCTCCGTTAAAAAAATGGTAGGGCGAATGGGAGTCGAACCCATACTGAACAGATTTTAAGTCTGATGCCTCTGCCGATTGGGCTACCGCCCCAACTATAATAGTTGGTCAGTTAGCCTCGGTTAACACCTCGTCAGTAGTCCCCAAAAAGTCTTGGGGCTTCCCCTTAAGGCAAAATTTGAGCCCTTGCTCAGTAAGAATCATTGAACGCTTGGCATAGCCGGGAAGGTTGTAAACAGAAACAACACAATCCTCTCGGATAATGATGGTCCCCGCTGTCTTCTCGTCACTTGCTTCAGCGAAGTAGTCTGCTTTTATGGTCTTCATGAGTTATAATAGTCCTCGCGTGGGGGTTACGACAAAAAATACCTTAATTTATCGCCTTACTATCCGGGGGCTACCATCTCTATGCTCGGAGGGGCATCAGTAAGATTGTAGTCAACAATAACATTGTAACTGTAGTTCAATGTTGCAGGGTTCCCGTATGGACCCTTTAGCTGGTGGTGCATGAGTGCTTTGCCCCTAGGAAGTACGAACGGTCCTTTGAAAACAGCCGAAGTACCAGTAATAGCCGCTTGGTAACGAACAATATCGCCAGTTGAACCCGAAACAGCCAACGTCCCAAAGTAGGCGGGGTATGTATTAGATTGGTTTTGTTGTGAGCTTCTTGGAACCGTTATTTTGTGGATGACAATGGACTTTTCGGGGTCCGTATTCGTTATAAATACAATCGACGGGTCACCTTCCCTAGCGGTTGTAGCTTGAAGATGGTCATTAGTTATATCAACTCCCGGGTAAGATGCTACACCAGAAACCCCATCAATGTCATAACTAAACTTCATTAAAGTTAGGTTTTTCGTGAGGCTATAATTAAACCCCGTGTAGCGAGAGTCATTCATACCTTAGGTTGCCTCTTGACGGACGTAAGAAATAGTAATGGAGGCAACTCCAGCCGCCCTTCCCATACAAAGAATTAAATGCTTGCCCGCTTCTACCTTCACCCCTTCAGTTGACCATACACATGGAGCGCCTCCGTTTACAGTCATCCGTAGAATGTCGGTAGTTAAACCTTGCTCGGCAAGAGTGAAGCTCAAGGGAATAGTTGCCGAGTATGCCGCATCCTGACACGCTAAAACATCAGTAACGATAATACTATTTTTCGGGCTCCCATCGTCCTTGAACTCACCAGAAACAGCAACGGCAGAAACGACTGTCCCAGAGGCCAGATGGTCTTGCCCAGCGGTCCACCCCCCACTATAATCAGCAGCTACGTTTGTAATACAAACAGTCTTTTTAAATTTAAGCTTTAAGCGTTGTGCTGAATCGAAACCGGGACCGCCCGAAGCTTGAAACAATCCGCCGCTGTAGGGATATTGAGGCATAGTACCATTATATAGTAATTAATCTAGGAGCATGGAACAATCTTTTGGGTAGGTGTAAGGGAGGTCACAGTCCTCAACATCTACAATCTTCACCTTAGGATACTCAGCCTTAGCCAAGTCTCTAAGAAACTTTGGCTCAGTACCAATATTTTGAATTCCGACTCGCTCATCGCCTATTGCATCTACAATCTTCTCAGCAATTATATCAACCCAATCCGCGTTGGTGGTAACTGGATGAAACACCTCCCTAAAGGCTTTTGGCCCCCAAGTGCCCCGAGTTTTAAAAGATGTTCGGATAATTAAATCCTTTGTTGGGTCGCAGAACCACTCTCCCACGTATTTTGTTATTCCGTAGGAGCAACACGGGTTAGCTTCTTCGACGGCATGAGGACCCTTCTCTCCGGGATATACGTAATCAGTAGAAATATAGACAACTTTAATATCAAAATATCTCGCTATCTCACATACCATCCTACTACCGTATATGTTCGTGCGTACAGCAGTATCCCTACCCTTAGCAGTCTCCGCCCCTGCGACATCTGTATACGCCGCAAGATTAATAATTATATCGGGGTTGTGCCACCCCACAACTTGCCATAACTTCTTATCGGCAACATCAGCGACCTCTCTGTTAGGAGCTAATACCTTAGCACCAGCAGCTTTTAGGAGGGGGAGGAGGTCTGTTCCTAATCGTCCATACCCTCCCAAAACAAGAATAGTTTTATCGCGTAGAGTATTCATCAATTTGTAGGGAAGCTAATTCAAACTCAAAGAAGTCTTTAAGTGTTTGTGGCCACGTATCCGTTAAACAGGAGGACTGCGAGAGTTTATCACAATTGAGGTGGTATTTTCTATCATGTCCTAGGCGGTCTTTAACATACTCTTTTTTCACCGAGCGGCCAAGGATTTCCTCCACCATATCAATAACATCATTATTTGTCAGAAGTTCCCCTGACCCGATATTAAAAATTTCGTTTACCTGTGGCCTCATCATAAGCTTGAAAATATACTCTACGTTAGTATCAACATCAATCCACTCTCTAACCTGCTGCCCATCTCCGTATACAGGAATGGGTTCATTATTTTCAAGCCGAGAAACCATCTTAGGAATAAACTTTTCAGGGTCTTGTCCCACGCCAAAATTATTGCAGGAGCGTGTAATCAAATACTGCACTCCAAACGTTCGGGCACAGGACTCCACCAGAAGGTCAGCAGAGGCTTTGGAAGCAGAGTAGTATGAGCTAGGTCTAAGAGGAAAAGACTCGTTAGAGCCTCTCTCAGAACCTCGTACAGCCTCCATATCCCCATACACCTCGTCGGTAGAAATCTGGACGAACTTCCTCAGTTTAGGAGCCTTACGACAAATCTCAAGGAGGTTAAAAGTCCCGTTTATGTTCGTCTCCATGAAAGGAGAGCCATCAGAAATAGAGTTATCAACGTGGGACTCTGCGGCGAAATTTACCACGAAGGAAGCTCTATCAAACATACGCCCAACTTTTCTGTTCAAGTCCTTGTCTGAGATACTCTGAACGTGATGAATTATTCGGCCATGGTGCTTTACAGGGTCAAACCAATCTGAAACACGCTTCGTGTTCGCCGCATAAGTTTTGCTGTCAATGATGACAACATTGAAATCAGTATTTTCGATTAGGTACTTCACAAATCTAGCACCTATAAACCCATACCCTCCTGTTACAATAATATATTCTCTACTATTCATCTTCGTAAAATGTTTTCGTCGCTTGCGCGAGGGAATCAAACGTTCCGCAATCCATCCAAGTACCATGTATTTCTTTTACCGTAAGTTTATCGTCCTTCAAGTAGGACTTGTTTAAATCAGTTACCTCTAACTCGTTCCTGTCGGAAGGGGATAGCGCATCAATCTTAGAGAACAATGTATTATCATACATGTAAAGACCTATGATTGCATCATTAGACGGGGGGTTAACAGGCTTCTCTAAGAGGTTAACGGGGACCATACCCTCTTTATCCCACTCCACAACTCCGAAACGCTCAGGGTCATCAACCTTTTTAGTAAAAATAGTTGCTCCACCAACAATGCTATGCTCCCGAACAGCAACACTAATATCGTCAGCGATAATATTATCCCCCAAAATGACCACACAGCTATCGTCTCCGACAAAAGATTTCGCCATTCTGAGCGCATCTGCGATTCCCCCTTCACCTTCTTGGTATGCATAATTTAAACCGCCTAACCCAAAGTCTTCCCCATTCCTTAAAACTCTAATAAAATCACCCGCATGGGGACCCCCTGTTACTATTAGAATATCCGTAATCCCAGCGTTCACCAAAGTAGAGATGGGGTGGTAAACCATAGGCTTATCATAAACAGGCAGCAAATGCTTGTTTGTCGCGTAAGTGAGAGGAATGAGGCGTGTCCCCAGACCCCCAGCTAAAATAACACCTTTCATATAAACATTATAGTAAAAAGTAGTAAAATAGATACAAAAAAAGGAGGGCTTCTTTCGAAGCCCCCCAAAGGAGAAACACTAAATGTGTTTTTTTCGGCTCTAGGCCAAATTCGCATGCTCAGTGCGATAAGTTCGGAAGGTCGTTTTGGCGGGAGAGCCAACGCGATTCATCAAAACACGCTCCTTCGTAGCCATGCTCCAACGCTGATTCGTAATCTTACGCCATTCGTTCTGAATTCGGGTCGCTTGGCCCTTGGTCATATAGTTGGTGTTAAATCCACGGATAACGTGCTGGTTCTGAGAAGTGACAAGAACGCTAGGGTTCGGGTCATTCTGAGAGTTGGTGTAACTGAAATCAATCTGCTTCATAGTTTCCTCTGTTTGGTTAGGTAAAGGGCATCGGCTTGCCCACACTATGTTATAGTCCCCAGAGGGGGCTAATGGCGCAATTATTTGGTTTTTTCTTTGAGCCAAACCACATCTCGGCCAACCGCCGTAATCTGGACTCTAAGCTCAACCATATCCCCTTTCAAGTCTCGCATCTCTCGTAGGACATTATTCTCGATGTTATCCACACGGCTCTCAAGGTTGCCAACCCTCGCTTCTACCGTTCCATACCCCACTCCACCAGCCGTACCAGCCAATACTAACGTCAGTAGATGGCCAAGCCATCCACTTGCTGTTTTAGGAAGTGCCGCTTGCGGTTGTGTACCTGAGGTCGTCATAAAAATATATAGTATTTTTAGTATGCTGAGACGGAAAATATGGCTTTATCTTTAAATACAGCTTTGTAAGTTTTACCCTTCCCATCTTCAAGTATTTTGTCCGCAAGTTTGGTGGTTACATGGTTGCGGATAAACCTTTTGATATTACGAGCGCCGTACTCTGGGGAGAACGAACCTTCCACAATAAAATCAACTAGCTTCTTTGTTGTTCTTATGGGCAACTTCTTTAAACACAGGCGGGTGATTTCCGCCGCATCCTTTTTAGTGAGTTGGTTAAAAAAGATGATGCTGTCCAAGCGGTTAATAAATTCAGGGCTGAAATGATTCTTGAACTCAGCGTCTATAACACTCTTGGAGGCTTCGTAGGTCTGTACGCTGTTACCGAAACCTACAAGCCTCTTACCGATATTATTCTTGATGCCTACGTTACTTGTAAAGCATATAATAGAGTCTGTGAAATCAAGGTCTACCCCCCGGCTATCAACAATCTTCCCATCATCTAAGAACCCTAAAAGCAGGTTCATTAACTTTGGGTGTGCCTTCTCAATTTCGTCAAATAAAATAATCCATTTAGAAGACTGTTCAGCTTTTTCTGAGAGAATGCCCTTCTCGTTGTGCCCAACATACCCGGGAGGACTACCGATAAGTTTGGCATATTCATGCCCTGTGGAGTATTCCCCACAATTAATTTTAAGAAGTTTTTTCGAGCTTCCTAGGTATTCTTTTGCTAACGAGCGAGCTAGTTCTGTTTTGCCTACGCCTGTAGGACCAATAAAGAACAGAGAGACGAACTTACCAAGTCCAGAACTAATCAACTTAATGGATTTTGTACACTCTTCAACAGCCTCATCTTGACCAATAAGACCGGATTTTATTTTGTTGCTTAAAGTACGTATGCCAGCTAACGTTCTGGCAGAACGGGGGGTCTCATCAACCTCATCGTCACCATCCGACAATTCATTAACTGCCTTGCAGACAAACTCAATCTGGAAGACGGGGTACACCTCGATAACGCATTCGAATAAGGACTCTACCGCCTCAGCAAGGTCATACCTATTAGCGTTTTCAATTACACGCTTAATTACGTGGCTAACATACGAGGTAATCTTTGCCCCCGGCTTCTGAATTAACCCCCCAAGGTCAGTTATTAAAGTACCAAGTTCTAGCTCGGAAAACTTCCTAATCCGAACAAACTCATCCAAGTGGGGGTTGTAAACAACATAGACATCGGTATTAGCCATTTTTTCTTAAATCTTCAAAAGATAAGGATTCGGTTGTAACGGGGGTTTTCGCTGATTCAATGCGTTGCTCCGTTTGAGTCATTTTAATCATCATATCCAACACCTTCACAATTTTGTCGTTAGCGTCTTGCGAAAGTCCTAGAGCATGAATCATTTCTGCCTTAGCTTTGTCATCATCAGGATTGGACGTTACCAGAGTTCTAAAGTACGTAAAGGTTTCTAAAGCACGTTCCCTGTCCTCCTTACAATCGCCAAGGACATCCTTAGCAATTTTATGGATTCGGGAAGGCTCAAAGAACCTTCTTTTAGGTACGTAATTTCTTACCATACTAGTCTACAGGCTTGAAGTTCTTCGCCTTGTCCTTCTTTTCTTTAGTTGCAAAACCAGCTTCTTCCCTGCCTTTGTGACCCTTCTTGACAGCTTTCGCGCTGTGCTTTACCTTGGTCCGCTCGGAATATGATTTGATTTCTGTGTAAGGGGTACCTGCTGGAAAACTCTTCACCACCTTGTCATCTGATTTCTCGCCCCATGTACCACGGGTAATGACGTAAATGTTATTTGATTTCGGTGTCGTGAAAATTTGACCGTAGGTGGTCTTACTTAGCGCATCTGCAATAGTATCGAAAGACGGGATACGAGTCTTACGGGGGTCAAAGTCGGCTTTCTTGCCTTCCTCATCCTTCTCCTTAAAACCAGTGTTCTTCTTCTCGTCAAGCTTTAGATTCCATCCATGAAATAGGTTTACCATAATTATGTCTCCACTGTATCTAGTCCCCAAAGGGGTTGGTTGGAAGTTTAAAATCCTCTGAGTAAGTTGCCACTACTGGTTTTTGGGGTTTAACGGCTTTCTTGCGGGTAGGAGCAGAACTAGCTACTATAACTTTTTTAGGCTTTGGTTCTGGCG
>Ga0209757_10000411_pt1 | contig 10356 bp, 13 predicted proteins | sample ETNvirome_6_1000_FD_185472 | JGI IMG/M metagenome (GOLD analysis project Ga0209757, IMG submission 185472) | Marine viral communities from the Pacific Ocean - ETNP_6_1000 (SPAdes) (version 2) | ecosystem: Environmental > Aquatic > Marine > Oceanic | place: Pacific Ocean | collected 2013-06-19 | reverse complement strand
GGAACAAATACTAATTTAAATTTAAATTATCTAAGAGATACATTGGGTTGGATCACGTTCGCGATGACGGAAAATAGAACTTTAACTATACCTGATAACTCTACTGGAACTTTTGATGGTAGAGCTTTTATTATACATCTTACTGGATCAACTGGTGGAAACAGAGTTTTAGATATTGCTGATGAAGCAGGATCGGGCTCTTCTCCTGGTGGAACAGCTGATATTTTAAAACCATTCTTAGTTATAGATGGTACAACTCGAGCTGCTGGAAACACAATCACTTTTAAAGTTACAGGCGCAACAGGGATACTTATTCCTAAATATGGTAGTGTTTTATGCTATCATGATGGAACGGATATTCGTAGTTCAGGAATGATAACTACTAGAAGCGCAGCTGGCGCAGTAGCGGCTCAACCAACATATACATTACCATCTGCTGATGGCTCAGCAGATCAAGTATTATCAACAGACGGCTCAGGAGAAATGAGTTTTGTAACTCCAGCCGCAGCAGGAATATCAACAGGAGTAGCTATTGCAATGGCTATCGTTTTCGGGTAAATAACAATATAGGAAATAAATTATGGCAAATCCAAATATAGTAAGTGTAACAGCAATTACAGCGGGAACGTTAGGATGGAACCTAACAGCTACTTTAGATAGTTTAATAACCCCTGATGCTGACTATCTTTTAAAAATTAATAGAATCGTGGTGGCAAATGTTGATGGAACAAATGGTGCTGAAGTTGATGTAGCTATTGTTACAACCGCACAAACTTTTCCAAACACAACAGTTACTGCAGCAGACGCAACAACTTATTTAGCAAAAACCATTGAAGTCCCAGCAGATTCTACTTTAGTCATTACTGATACTCCTATTTATTTAAGAGCAGGGGATCTTTTAAAAGCTAAAGCAGAAGCAGTATCGGATTTAGATCTTACAATTACATTTGAATTGATAACAGACGCATAGGAGCATTTCTATGGCACATTTCGCAGAACTAGATAATAATAATATAGTAATAAGAGTAGTCGTTGTGGGTAATGATGTTGAAACAGCAGCTGGAGCTCTGGGAGTAAATGACATGCATGTTGACGGCGAAACATGGTGTGTAAATTTCTTTAAAGGTGGAACTTGGAAACAAACTTCTTACAATAACAATTTTAGAAAACAATATGCAGGCAAAGGTTCTACTTATGACGCTGCAAAAGACAAATTTATTGCACCTCAACCTTTTGATTCTTGGGCATTAGATGAAAATGATGATTGGCAAGCTCCAGTTACATATCCAACTGATACAGGAACAGAAGAAGATCCAAGATTTATAGGTTGGGATGAACCAGGACAACAATGGACTGCGACTGATAATTCAGATCCAAATAATAATTTCAATTGGGATGCATCAGCTTTAGCTTGGGTGTCCGCATAAGGAGACTCATATGGCTAGCCCCTCATCTCTCGGAACAAATGGTAGTATAATCGGAGTAAGTAATAAAGCTTCTTTCGGTAAAGATACGATTACATCTACTATAGCCGACGGCACATTTACAACACAACCAGGTACTACAGTAATGGCGGCTACAGTAATTGGTGGTGGCGGTGGAGGTGGTAACTATGGTGGTGGTGGCGGTGGAGGTGGTGGAATAGTTTTCGTGCCACAAGTAGCGGTTTGTGGTGCAACAGGTTATCCTTTAGTTATAGGTGCCGGTGGTCCAAAGTGTGGTACAGGTGGTGGTGGTACAGTTGGAAATGATTCAACAGGTTTTTGTTTAACAGCTAAAGGTGGTGGATTTGGTGGTGGTTATCCAACTAAACCAGGTGGAGCCGGTGGTTCTGGTGGTGCAGTAGGAAGAGATGGATCTCCTGCGCAACCAAATACAGGAGGACCATCAATACAAAGTGCACAACCAGGAGATTCCGGAACTTATGGTTTTGGATTCGCAGGAGGTGATGGAGATCAAACTGGAAATCCTGACCCTGCTGGTGGTAATACCGGCGGTGGTGGCGGTGGTGGAGGAAGTGCGGTCGGTTATTGTGGAATTTGGCCCGATGATGATCCATCTTACCCAGTTACTGCAGGAAAAGGTGGCGCCGGAAAAGATGTAAGTGCTACGTTTGGAAATATTGGTTCGACTTGTGCGGTATTTTCTGGAGGTGGTGGTGGAACAGCACAAAATGGAAATTCAGGTCTAACTGGTGGTGGAGCCGGAGGCGCTGGTGGTGGCGGAGCAGGTGGAGATAATCCATCTCCAAACGGTATATCAGGAACTACTAACACTGGTGGTGGTGGAGGTGGTGTAAGAAATCCATCAGGATCCGGAGGTAGTGGAGGATCAGGAATTATAGTTACAAAAGAATTAAACAGAGCAGGTGGTGTGTGGCCCATTCAAGCTCAATATGCAGCACACAAATGTGGAGCATGGCCAGATGGAACAGTTTGTGTTTCAATGGACGTAGATTATCTAATCGTTGGTGGTGGCGGTGATGGTAGCGCTGGCGGTGGTGGTGGAGCTGGCGGATTTAGAACTTCTTTCCCAGGCGGAACAAAATTAACTTTAAAATCAACTCAAACAAATACAATGACAGTGGGAGGGGGTGGTGGTAACGATAGTGTCATAGCGTGTGGAACCCCGTATGCATTCACTGCTGCAGGAGGTGGTGGAGGTGGTCACTGGGCATTTGGTTGTGGTAATGGTGGTCCTGGAGGTTCTGGTGGCGGTGGAATAAGTGCTGGTACTGCCGGTACAGGTAATGTCCCTCCGACTCCTATTTCTCAAGGAAATCCAGGTGGAGCGGGAGTCTCGCCCAACAGAGGAGGTGGTGGAGGTGGACATAGTGCACCTGGTACAAGTGCTCCTGATGGTACCCATTCTGGTAATGGTGGAAACGGTACAGCGAATTCAATTATAGGACCTTCAACTACATATGCAGGTGGAGGGGGTGGTTCAACCCAAAATACTGCTATTCAAGTATCAACTTCGGGAGTTGGTGGAACCGGAGGTGGTGGAGGTGGTGCTGCAACAGGTGGACCAGCACCGACAAATAGACCTGTTGGTGAAGACGGAGGTGTTAATACTGGTGGCGCCGGAGGTGCTGGATTCTGTGTTGCATCAGGTGATGGTGGATCCGGAATTATAGTTATAAGAATTGCAGATGCATGTAAACCAGGTTCTTTTGCAGTTAGTGGACCTGGATGTAATACAGTGGCGCCAGCCCCAGGTTGTAGTACAGTTGCAATATTTAAAGCTACTGGCGCATTAACATTTTAATAGTTACTCTTTACTCTTTACTCTTTCTTTAAATTAAGATAAAACATATGTATAAAGACATATGAACTTAACGAATTATTTTTGGTACTTTAAATCAGCAGTTCCTCCTAGAATCTGTGATGATATTGTTCGCTATGGAAAACAATTACAAGATCAAATGGCACTCACTGGAGGTTATGGTAGAAGCCAGGGGGATAAACCATTAAACCCCCAACAAGTTAAAGATTTAAAAAAGAAAAGAGATTCAAATATTGTTTGGATGAATGATCAGTGGATTTATAAAGAGATTCAACCTTATGTTCATAAAGCAAATGCTAATGCCGGTTGGAATTTCCAGTGGGATTTTTCAGAGTCTTGTCAATTTACCAAATATAACAAAGGCCAATATTATGATTGGCATTGTGATGGCTGGGATAAACCTTATCAAAGAAAAGAGGGAGACCCCTCTCTAGGTAAAGTTAGAAAATTGTCAGTGACTGTTTCTTTGTCGGATGAAAAGGATTATAAAGGAGGAGAATTAGAATTTGATTTTAGAAATTTAGATCCAGATAAAAAACCAAACATTAGAAAGTGTACAGAAATATTATCTAAAGGATCTTTGGTGGTATTTCCTGGATTCGTTTGGCATAGAGTATGTCCAGTTAAAAAAGGTACAAGGTATAGTTTAGTGGTATGGAATTTAGGATGGCCATTTAAATGAAAAAGAAAAAAAATCAAAAAGAATTAGATAAGATATCTTGCGGAAGCGCTGAAACATTTCCAACACAATTAACTAGAGAAGATTATTTTCAATGTCCTATATGGTTTGCCGATGCTCCTCAATTTGTTGAGGATTTAAATAAAGCATCTAATCCTTATATTGAAACAGCCAAGAAAAATTTAAAAAAAGACATAGCTAAAAGAAATAAAAAGTTCGGGGACAAGGGAGATATGGGTCATGTATTTCATTCAACTCCTTTAGTTAGAGACCCTAATTTTTCAACACTACAAAATTATATTGGATCTACGGCCCATAATCTATTAGGGGAAATGGGTTTTGATATAAACAATCATCAAGTCTTCATAACTGAAATGTGGGTGCAAGAATTTGCTAAAAAAGGTGGGGGACATCATACGTTACACACCCATTGGAACGGACATATGTCTGGTTTTTATTTTTTAAAAGCTAGTGAAAAAACATCTAGACCAGTATTTGAAGACCCTAGAGCAGGAAACCTGATGAATCTATTACCTCAAAAAGATGCAACTAAAATAACTTATGCCAGTCATCAAGTTAATTATACCATAAAACCTGGAAGAATGATATTCTTTCCATCGTATATGCCTCATATGTATGCGGTAGATATGGGTTATGAGCCATTTAGATTTATACATTGGAACTGTCAAGCAATACCGAAAGGAGTATTAAATGTCCAAAAAAAATAAGATAATTAATTTAATTAAACTAAAGGATATAGATCCAGTTCGAGCGGCGTATATTCATGCAACACTAGGACAGCATCCTAAAAAACATAATTCAGATTTTGTTGAGACTTTAATAAAACATAAATTAGAGAATAAAAAAAAGTATAGCGAGCATAATAGAGACACTAGATTGGACCCCTTCAAGGGAACTAGTATAGAAGGAAAAGATTAAGCAAAACATGTTTAACATAATAGATAATTTTTTAGATAAAGAAATTTTTTTAAAGTTACAATATGAAATACTATCGTCCCCGTTCTTTCCTTGGTATTTTCAAGATGGAAAAGATTTAGATGAAGACGATCATGATTTAAATCAATATCAATTTACTCATCTTTTTTTTGACAAATATAGAAGTCGTTCAGAGTATTTTCATTTAGTAGAGCCTTTATTAAATAAGTTAAAAGTAAGATCATTAATAAAAATGAAAGCAAATCTAATTCCTTATTCTCCCGAATTCTATGAAGGATACTTTCATACTGATGCAGGTCATAAGAGTTTAACCGCTATTTATTATTTAAATACCAATAATGGTTATACGAGTTTTGAAAAAGATAATAAAAAAGTAGAATCTAAAGAAAATAGAATAGTTGTATTTGATTCTCACCTAAAACATAGAGGCACCAATACAACTGATCAGAAACAAAGAATTATTTTAAACACCAACTATTTTTAATATGAGCTTTAAAAAAAATAAATATGTAGTTATGAAGAAAGTTATCTCCAGAGAGATAGCAGATTTTACTTTTGCTTATTTTTTAAATAAAAGAAGAGTAGCAAGATTTTTATATGATCAAAGATATATATCTCCTTTTGAAACAGGTTTTGGTGTATGGAATGATGACCAGGTTCCTAACACCTATTCTCATTATGCAGATATAATAATGGAAACATTGTTACAAAAAGTAAAGCCTGTAATGGAAAAATATACAGGACTAAAATTATTAGAGACGTATGCCTATGCAAGGATTTATAAAAAAGGAGATGTTCTTGCGAGACATAAGGATAGATTCTCCTGTGAAATATCTACTACATTAAATCTAGGAGGAGATCCCTGGTCTCTTTACCTCGACCCTTCTGGAAGAAAAGGTCAGGCCGGTATTAAAGTGGACCTGGAACCAGGAGATATGCTTATATATTCTGGATGTGATCTTGAACATTGGAGAGAAGAGTTCAGAGGAAACAACTGTGCTCAGGTATTTCTACACTATAATAAAAAAGGTTCTAAAAAAGCTAAGGAAAATGAATTTGATGGACGTCCTTTCATAGGACTTCCTGCATACTTTAAAGGATTTACATTACCTAAGAAATAGTCTATAGAATAATCTGGCAGGAGGCAATTCCACCACAGACGTCTCCTGCTTTTAACATCTTGAATTCCCCTACAATCTGGTATAAGCCATAATAAACAGGTTTTTATATGCTACAAAAATTAGGTTTTCTACCAGGATTTAATAAACAAGTCACCGAAACCGGAGCTGAAGGGCAATGGTTTGATGGTGATAACGTCAGATTTAGATACGGAACTCCTGAAAAAATAGGGGGCTGGCAACAGTTAGGTGCGGATAAATTAACTGGCGCTGGGAGAGCTCTTCATCACTGGGATGATAACGCTGGTATTAAATACGCAGCTATAGGAACTAACAGAATTTTATATGTTTATTCAGGAGGTATATTTTATGACATACATCCTATTAGAACTACATTAACCGGTTGTACCTTTACAAGTACTTCTAGTGAAAAAACTGTCACCGTAACATCATCAGGAACTAATGGCTTAAATGATGGGGATATTGTTAAGTTTGATGCTGTAAGTGGGGTCACTGCAGTAGGATCTACTTATACTGACGCTAGTTTTGAAGATAAAAAATTTATGGTGACGTCTGTACCTACGGCTACTACTTTTGAAATTACAATGGATACTCAGGAAGCAGGGACACCCCTGTCTGCCAGTGGTTCAGCTTCGGTCTTATGTTATTATGCAGTGGGACCTTCCAAACAATTAGGGGGTTATGGTTGGGGAACAGGTGTATGGTCTGGAACTGCCCCAGGTCCAGCGACTACTACCTTGGGTGCTGACATTGCAGACGTAAGTACAACAAATATTACTCTTACCAGTTCGGCAGCTTTTCCTACTTCAGGAGAAATTAGAGTAGGGACAGAGGATATTTCTTTTACCGCTAACAATACAACTACCGGAGTTTTAAGTGGAGGGGCTAGAGGCGTAAACGGAACCACAGCACAATCCGCTACTACCTCACCATCTACCCATAGTTCCGGGGATACTGTCACTAATATCACCGCCTATGTTGCATGGGGCGACCCTTCTTCATCAGACTATACAATTGATCCAGGATTATGGGTTCTGGATAACTACGGCACAAAATTAATTGCGCTTATATATAATGGTAAATGTTTTGAATGGGATGCAACCGGGTCTACTTCTACAAGAGCAACTGTTATAGCAAATGCACCAACAGCTTCGCGTCACGTACTAGTTTCAACCCCTGATAGACACTTAGTATTTTTTGGAACCGAAACAACTATTGGTTCCGGGGGAACACAGGATGATATGTTTATCCGTTGGTCTAACCAGGAAAGTATTAATCAGAGTGATTCTTATACTGTTACAGCGACTAATACCGCAGGGACCCAAAGACTTGCAGCTGGTTCAGTAATCATGGGAGCCAAGAGAGGTAGGGATGCTATTTATGTATGGACCGATACTTCTTTATTTCTCATGAGGTTCGTAGGACAACCATTTACCTTCTCATTTGAACAGGCAGGAACCAACTGTGGTCTTCTAGGAAAGAATGCATGCGTAGAAGTTGACGGTGTATCTTATTGGATGTCGGAGAATGGTTTCTTTATGTACGATGGTCAATTAAAATCAATGCCTTGTTTGGTAGAAGACTTTGTTTATGATGGCCTTAATTCAACTCCAAAAGACCTAGTTAACTGTGGATTAAATAATTTGTTTGGAGAAATTCAATGGTTCTATTGCAGTACAGGATCAGATGTGGTGGATAGAGTGGTAACCTACAGTTATGTAGAATCTAAGATGCATAAACGACCTATCTGGACAACTGGTACTTTAGACAGGACTGCATGGGCTGATTCAGCAGTATTTGATAAGCCTCATGCCTGTAACTATGATGCTACTGATCATGCGTCGTTTGATGTTACCGGCAACACAGATGGTACTACTGTTTACTATGAACAGGAAACAGGGACCGACCAGGTAGATGCTGGTGGAGTTATTACAGCTGTGGTTGCTAACATTCTTTCAGGTGATTTTGATATTACTCAAAAGAGGAGCGCTCAGGGATCAGTTATAGGGATGCCAGACCTTAGAGGAGATGGTGAATACATTATGAAGATACGAAGATTTGTACCTGATTTTATTACTCAGACCGGAGACACACAAGTAAGCCTAATAACTAGAAATTTTCCAAACGACAGTTCTACTACAACGAGCTTTACAATTACATCGGCTAGTGATAAAGTTGACACTCGCGTCAGAGCCAGATCAATCGCGCTTAAGATAGCAAATACTTCATCTGCAGAGAATTGGAAACTAGGAACATTTAGATTAGACATACAACCCGACGGGAGAAGAGGATAATGGCTTTATTTTATAACCAAGCAGATCAAGATATATATAGTGGTGGTGATCATTTTATTCCTCAAGAACAATACAGATTAGGAAAGTTTAGTAATACAGTGGCGCCAGTTCCACCCGAAACCACAGGGATTATTAATACACAAGCAGCCGGATCTTACATGGGTTATCCTAGTTATGAAGCATGGTTAGCCGCACAAGGTGGTGGAGGTGGTGGAGGCATCACTGGACTAGGTGGAAGGTTTGGTAATTTAGATGAGAGCGATTGGAAAATGATTGATAAAAATGTTTGGGAAGTAGGCGGACCTGCCAATATGTACGGTTCATGGGTAAACAAGCCGGTCAAAGGATACTATGACCCTCAGACAAAGACTTATAAAACTTGGGAAGGAAAAAATATTGATCACGCTGGTTTGTTTACAGGTGATCCCAAGCAAGGCGATATTGAAGGCGAAGATTTTCAGTTTCCTAGCATGTTCGCTATGCTTAAAAAAATGAAAGAAAAAGCCATAGCTGCAAAAGAAAAAATAGGAGGAGCTTTCACTGGCGGTAAAGGTGGAGCAGAAATTATTGATATTGGAACAGCTGGAGAAGGTGGAACAACTGGAGAAGGTGGAACAACTGGAGAAGGTGGAGGTTACAGCGGAGATTCAGGTCACGGAGCTTATGGCGGAGGTATAGGAGGGGTTCACAGCGGAGAAGGAACAGGTGGTCAAACAACACAAGCAGCAGCTGACAAAGCTGGTGGTAGAGATATAAATACTCCTTTTGTTCAAGGTGGAAGAGTAAGATATAATAAAGGAGGAAACTATGCACAAAATGCTGTAGCTCATCAATTATTTGGAACTTCTTTTAATATACTTGATCCTTTTCACCAAGACCAGATTGACAGTTTAATTAGTCAAGTTGGTACTACGTCTCTAGGAACATTAAAAAAAGCTCAAGGCGGAAGAGTCCCTTTCTTTTATGGAGGCTTAGCAGGTATTTTATAATGGCAAAGATTGTACAATCATTAACAAGAGCGAGTCCTGAGTATGAAGAAGAAACTTTTCAATCACTCGTCCGGGACCTTGACGGTGTCATAACAAAATTAAATACTTCGTTTCAAGACGAAGTTAAACAGGAGATAGAAGCGAAGAGTTTCTTTTTAGAATAGTGGCTGTAATTAATATATATAAAATGTATGGAGTAACAAGTACCAGTGCTGAAGGACCTATTAAATTCTTTGGGACTACTTTGGTACCCCCAGTAACGGGAGCGGCCACTCAAAATCCTTTGATTAATGAAACATACATTGTTAAGTCTTTACATGTAACAAATAAGTCAGGAGCTAATACACCTACAATAACTATTACCAATAACGGTTTTCAAGTGATTAATACTCAAACATTAACGGCTGCAGAGAGTGTAGAGATTTTAAGTAATCCCATGGTAGTAGAAGGCAACACGGTTCTTTCTTACACTACAACAGGAACCGTGAGCGATGGGGTAGACATAACAATCAGTTATTTAAACATTAAGAAGGAGACAACAGACTAATGGAAGGACTAAAACCAACTAAAGTAATAACAACCATATCAAATCTTAAGACAAAAGAGATCTATAAGACCGAGGAAGAGTGGAAAGCCAAGGGAGTAGACGAAAAAGATATCCGAAGAGATGTAACGGTACATATGCCGAGGCTTGATTTGTTTGGTAAAACAAAGTAAGTATAGGATTTAAGGCAAAATTATGGCTATTTCAAGAATGCAAAACCCGCAACAATTACAGGGCATAGGAAGTCTAAGACAACCTTATGGTCTAGGTAAACTGGTTAAGAAAGCTTTCAAAGGGGCCAAGAAAGTATTTAAAAGCCCACTAGGTAAGGCTGCTATACTTGGTGGCTTAGGTATGTGGGGCATGGGATCAGGAGGTTTTGGAGGTTTAAAAGGTGCTGGTTGGATGAGAAATATGATGGGAGGTAAGATGCTGCCTCCTTCGATGGGATTTAAATCAAAAGGTCTAG
>Ga0209757_10000410_pt1 | contig 10357 bp, 13 predicted proteins | sample ETNvirome_6_1000_FD_185472 | JGI IMG/M metagenome (GOLD analysis project Ga0209757, IMG submission 185472) | Marine viral communities from the Pacific Ocean - ETNP_6_1000 (SPAdes) (version 2) | ecosystem: Environmental > Aquatic > Marine > Oceanic | place: Pacific Ocean | collected 2013-06-19 | reverse complement strand
AAGTGATGTTGCTTCAGGAGGCAGTATCGAAATTTTAGATTCCACTACAAGTGTGTGTAAATTTGCAGTTCCTGATGGAACCAGTGAACATGAAATTCCTTATTATATAGAATTTCCTGGGACTGGTATTTATTGTAAAACGAGTGGAAAAGCAACTTTAACTACAATTACAGACGCTACATTTTTCTTCGGTTAGGAGGTAAATCATGCCTAACACGACTTCCGATAATTATACTTTTGGAAAAACTTTTACTATTGCCGATATTGTTGAAGAAGCTTTTGAACGCGTAGGTTTTCCTAATGTTTCAGGCTATCAATTAAGAGCGGCGAGACGATCACTCAACATTCTTTTTCAAGAATGGGGAAATCGAGGATTGCATTATTGGGAAGTAGGAACTTTAAATCTTACTTTGACTCAAGGAGAAAAAGAATTTAATTTTTATAGATATCCTTCCGATATGCCCACGACTGGGGCGACAGCTTTACAAAAATCTAATGGACTTGATACCACTCTTGATGGAGCTATTGCTACCACCAGCGTTACGAGTGGGATCACTATGGATTCTATTACTGGCATGAATAACCAAGGTACTATTAGAATTGGTACCGAAGATATTACCTATGTAGGTTTTAGTGGTTTAGAATTAACGGGTGTGACCCGTGGAGCTCATGACACTACAGCAGCGACGCATTCAGATGCTGCAACTGTTACTAATTATGTTCCAGGTTTCTCGGATATTGAACAATGTTCATTACGAACGAACATGGCAGGAAATACTCAATCCGATGCTGCGCTGGGTAAAGTCGATCGTTCTACTTATTCAGGATACGCAAATAAAGAATCAGAAGGGACGCCTAGTAACTATTGGGTTCAAAGATTTATAGATCGAGTTACGATGACTATTTATCCAACTGCAGATGCAAGTAATGCAGCTAAAAATTTACATATCTTTTTTGTTAAAAGAATTCAAGATGCAGGAACGTATTCCAATGCTACTGATGTTCCGTATCGTTTTATTCCACCGATGGTGGCAGGATTAGCTTATTATTTATCACAAAAATATAGAATGGAAAAAACACAGGCCTTTAAATTATTATACGAAGATGAATTGGCAAGAGCTTTACAGGAGGATGGATCAGCAGCAAGTACTTATATAACACCTAAAGCTTACTATCCAAATATCTAATGCCAAAGTATGCATCAGGAAGACACGCACTAGCTATATCAGATCGTTCAGGTTTACAATTTCCCTGGAGGGAAATGGTAACTGAATGGACAGGAGCATTTGTTCATATTTCTGAATACGAACCTAAACAACCTCAATTAAGACCTAAAACTTTAAGCGCGGATTCTATATCCCTTACTAAAGTAAGACCCTCTCGAACAGCTTTTCCCACTCCCACTATTTTACCTAATAATCCTTTTGATACTGAAGTAGGAACAACAGTTACAGTTACTCAACCTAATCATAATTTTTCAAGTGGTGATGCAGTAAGATTTAGACAGGTAAAAAATAACCTAGGAAATGTAGCTATTACTACATTAGAATTAGAAACTACTTTGAATGGCGCTCTTACTTCAACAGCTACTTCTTTGACCTTAACAGATGCTTCTGAGTTTCCTAGTTCAGGATATATCTATGTTCAAACTAAACCTAGTGCAGGATCGACTACCGAAACTGTTTTTTCACAAAGTGAAGTTATTAAATACACAGGCAAGTCCACCCATACTTTAACAGGTTTAAGTCGAGGTTCGTCTGCGCCTACTTATGGATTAACTCCACAAGCAAGTACGGCGACTGCTCATAATGATTTAGATAAAGTATTTGGATCTTACAGTATTACACCTATTAACATTACAGTTAATTATCCAGGGCAACCTCCAACCAAGACGGTTAGCAATCAATATACTTTTTCTTTGGTTTCTGCTGCAACAAGTGTTACAACAGGAGGAGGGTTTCCCGCTTTCGCGGGGCCTGTAGGAGATAGACCATAATGGCATATACATTCGCAAATTTAAAAACAGATCTTAGAAGTTATACCGAAGTTGATGATACCGTTTTAACGGACGCTATTTGCAGTACTATTACTAAAAATGCAGAAAACAGAATTTATAGAGAAGCGGATAATGATGACAATCGATTCTATGCCACTTCTACTTTAACTATTGGTAATCGATACGTGACGATTCCAAGCGATTTAAGAATTATTAGATATGTTCAAGTAACTAATAGCAATGTAACTCCTAATGTGCATGTTTATTTAGAGAGAAAAGATACTTCTTATATGACCGAGTATTATGATACTCCTTCGACAGCCTCTGGATTACCTAAATATTATGCTAATTGGGACGCTACTTATTGGCTCGTAGCTCCTACTCCTGATGCCGCTTATGACATTACTCTGGCTTATATTAAACAGCCATCGAGCATTACGGTATCAGATTCAACAACAACTTATCTAAGCAACAAATATCAGGATTTACTTTTGTATGCGACTTTGCTAGAAGGATATGGATACTTGAAAGGTCCGCAGAATCTGGTACAGTATTATCAGCAGTCGTATCAGCAGGCTTTACAATCGTATGCGATCGAACAACAAGGTCGTAGACGCAGAGACGAATACCAGGATGGGGTTATTCGAACGCCTCTTAAATCACCACCACCAACGCAGGATTAAAAATGGCTTTTGCAATAAATGACAGAGTAAAAGAAACCAGTACTACATCAGGGACAGGTACGTTTACTTTAGACGGTGCAACGACGGGATTTGAAACATTTTCCACTGCGATTGGGAATACAAAAACAACTTATTATTGTATTCATACACAGAATGCAGCAGAATTTGAAGTTGGTGAAGGAACCGTAGCAGCAGGCACTCTTGCTAGGGATACAGTGATATCTAGTTCTAATAGTGATTCTAAAGTAGATTTTTCTGCATCAACAACAAAAGATGTATTTTGTACAATGCCTGCAAGTAAGGTGGCTTATATAGATGATTCAGATACAATTGTTAATGCAGGAACAGTAACTTCGGTTGCTGTGGCAGATGCAGGAGCAAGTGAATTTACAGTAACTGGTTCGCCCGTTACCACTACAGGAACAATTAATTTGGCAGTAGATAGTATTGGAGCAGCTAAAATTGCAGATGGAAGTGTTAGTGATACAGAATTTCAATATATCAATAGTCTGAGTTCTAATGCTCAAACTCAAATAACTGCTAAAATGACTAGCTTTACATTAGCTGGAACTTCTGGTTCTGGTCAATCCATTACCGATGGCAATACCGCAACGGTAGCGGCTGGAAATGGAATAACAACAACGGGTGCCTCCACGGATACAGTTACAGTAGCTGCCAATCCAGCGATGACCCCTTATATTTCAAGCACAGGAAAAGTATTGGTATTTGGATTTTAGGTATGATATTTAATTTTAATCAATAGGAGAAAAAAATGGCAAGTGAAATAATGGCAGTAAGTCTAACTAAAGAACTTTCGAACAGTGAAGTAGATTTACTTACGGTAGCCGCTGACCACACTTATACGATACTTAATATATCTATTTGTGAAACGGGCGGTAATGCCGAGACTTTTGATCTTTATGTGCGGGACGACGCGGGTGCAAATGACTATGAAATTTATTCAGATCAAGCCCTAGCGGCTAATGCAACCTTTGAACATACGACTAGGATTGTTCTTATGACAACCGATGTGCTTTCAGCTAAATTAGGAAGTGCAGGAGATGTGGATGTTGTTATCAGTTATTTAGATCAAACATTATAATTTGAAATAAAGATTTATGAGTGGAAAAGTAGGAGATAATCTATTTAGAGCTTCAGGAGTTGTTGCTGCTGTTGCTGGTGGTGTATCTTGGCAAGATGTAGAAACAGGAGCTACATTTACTGCGGTAGCTGGAAATGGCTATCCTGTAAATACCACCTCGAATGCTTGTACGGCTACATTACCTACTTCAGCTGAAGTAGGAGACGAAATTATATTTACAGATTATTTAAGAACATGGGCAACAAATAATTTAACATTAGCCCAGGGGGATTTAAAATTTCAAGGTTATTCTGATTCTATAACTGAACCCGTTTATTCTACAAATGGACAGTCGGTTCATATTGTTTATATGGATGCAACGCAAGGATGGGTTCCAATATCAGATGATGATGTTACTTTTGAAACCGAACCAAATACTATTACCTATGATTGTGTGGCAGGAGGAGGTGGAAATGCAGCAGACGGAGGCTATAACCGAGAAGCAGGATCAGGTGGTGGTGGATTTATAGCATCAAATTTTAATGGATCAAGTGGAGTAGCTTATACAGTCACAGTAGGTGGCGGTGCAAGCGGACATGCAAACGGAACTGACTCAACAATAACTGGTTCAGGATTAACTACAATTACTGCTTATGGTGGTGGCTTTGGGGGCAATACTGACGGAATGGTCGGAGCTGATGGGGGCTCTGGTGGCGGCAACTGGTATAGCGCAGCTAGTGAAGGCGGTCAAGGAACAGCAGATCAAGGAAATGATGGGGGCGCTTCTGGTGGATCTAATAACTGGTCGGGCGGTGGCGGCGGCGGAAAAGGTGCTGAAGGAACAGCTAATGATACTAACGGAGTAGGAGGTGCAGGAGAAGCATCGGTTATAACTGGTACTACTTATGCGGCAGGCGGAAACGGACACAGGTGGCAGGGATATTCTTATAATGCTTCTGGAGCAGCTAATACTGGAATTGGAGCTACTGGCATAGCAGATGGCGGATCAGGAATAATTAATTTAAAAATATTAACAGCAGACTACACAGGCACTACAACTGGTTCACCAACCGTAACAACAGACGGAGATTATACAGAAATGAAATTTACAGGTTCAGGGAGTTACACAGCATAATGGCACATTTTGCAAAATTAGGAAAAGGAAATATTGTTGAGAAAGTTGTTGTAGTAAATAATGAAGTTATTACTGATGCCGATGGCAACCAACAAGAACAATTAGGAATAGATTTTTTAAAAGAATTACATAATGACCCTTCAGGAATTTATATTCAAACATCTTATAATAATAATATTAGAGGACGATATGCTGCGGTAGGTGGTCTATATGATAGTAAAAATGACAGATTTTTACCTAGAAAACCTCATCCTACTTGGAGTTTTAATGAAGAAAAATACTGGTATGACCCGCCTGTTCCCAAACCTATTGAAGCGGGTAAAAATTACTATTGGGATGACAACATATACAGCTGGGTTGAAGCACAGTCAGATCATCTAGAATAAGGCTCTATCATGCTAGGTCTTAATGCTTTTGCTGAACATGCCCTTGCCTCTTTAGGTCAAGGGTTTTATGTTTCTGTTACGGGAAATAAGATTGTCGTTGCCAACAACGGATCTGGGGTAACAGTAGTAGGTGCTGCAACTGTAACTGTTACAGGAAACGAAATTGCAGTTAGTCAAAATGCAGACGGCATTACTTTCACAATTACAGGTACGGTTAGTCCGACAGGCTCAGCCATCGTACTTTCTACTGGCGCTGAGGAAGTGAATGTGTTAACGTGGAATCCTATTGATCCTGACGCAAGTCAAACGTGGACTAATATAGACCCATTATAGGAGAATTATGGCATCAACATATACGACAAATTTACAATTAGAAAAAGTAACCACAGGTGAAAAAGCTGGGTTATGGGGAACAGTAACTAATACTAATCTAGAAATTTTAGAACAGGCGTCGAGTGGATATCTATCGGTCGACGTAGCTTCAGGCGATGTCACATTAGACCTAAATGATGGAGCCACTTCTAATGGTAAAAATCTATTTTTTGTTTTAACAGGAACACTCGCAGGCAATCGTAATTTTATTATGCCTGCTACGGCAGAAAGAATCTTTATTGTTAAAGATTCAACGGACCGTTCTTCAAGCAACTTTACTTTAACGGTTAAGACGGCTTCAGGTACAGGTTATACAATGCCTGTCGCTGCAACCGCCTTGGTTTACTCTAACGGAACAAATACGGCTTTAGGCATGCTGCAAAAAAGTTATGTCACCCATACCGCGGCTTATACTGCCGTTGCGGGTGATCAAATCTTTTGCGATACTAAGACAACTGATGCATTTACCATCACTCTTCCTGCAGGGGCCGTTAATGATGAAATAACGCTCATCGACAGTCAAAATTATTTTGCTTCAAACAATCTAACTATTGATTCTAATGGGTCAGAAAAGATTAATAGTTCAACGGACAATCTGGCTTTAAGCGCCAATGGTCAAGCTATTACGTTGGTATATGCCAATGCTACAGTAGGCTGGATATACAAAACGAATAGTGCATCATAGGAGCTAATCATATGGCTCTCGTAGATTTTAAACTACTTCCAGGAATCGATAAACAACAAACTCAAGTCGGTGCTGAAAGGCGCTGGGTAAGTTCTGATAATGTCAGATTCCGATATGGTCTTCCTGAAAAAATAGGGGGATGGTCTTCTTTATTAACTGATACTATTGTGGGTGTGGCTAGAGCTCAACACGCATTCGTTGATCTTGATGGTAACCGATACGTGGCTATTGGAACCGATAAATTTTTACTTATTTATTTTGAAGGTCAACTCTATGATATCACTCCTTTAGGCACAACGATCACTGGTGCTACCTTTACTTTCGATGGCACCACTACCATTATTATTACAACCAGTTCTGCTCATGGCTTACTTGCAGGCGATATCCTTTTATTTGACTCTGTAACTTTACCTGGGGGTACAGGTTTATCTGATTCTGATTTTGAAGATAAATTATTTCAAGTCGTTACTATTCCTACTTCAACTACTTTTACGATTACATTTACCAGCGTAGGTGCTACAGCAACAGGAGGAACGGTAGCTTTAAAACCCTATGCATCCGTGGGGCCTGCAGCTCAAACTTATGGCTATGGTTTTGGTGTTGGAAATTTTGGCGGAACGGTTTCAGGAGCAGCCACTACTGATTTAGATGGAACTTTAGGTGATAACACTTCTGGAACAACAGGAACCACGATTGCTGTAACTTCTGCCACTGGTTTTCCATCAGCTGGAGGAACTATTATCGTCAGTGATACTCCCGCAGTGGATGGAGAATTAATTGATTACACCGCCGTTGCTACAAATAATTTAACAGTCATTACCAGAGCGGTTGATGGGTCCACACGATCAGCCCATGTTGATGAAACAATTATTTCTGATGCTACAGATTATACAGGATGGGGATCGGCAGTTGCCGCATCGACCGTGACTCTTGAACCAGGGCTCTGGTCTCTCGATAATTTTGGAGATGTTCTACTGGCAACGATTGCCAATGCAAAAACTTATACCTGGGATTCGAGTATTGCAGCACGGTTCACGACTCGTGCATCAACGACCACAACTAGTTATTTAACAAGTTCAGCTCCAACAGCGTCTCGTTCCATGATGATGTCTCCAGTAACGCGACACTTAGTTTTATTGGGAACAGAAACAACGATTGGAGATACCGCTACTCAGGACGATATGTTTATACGGTTCTCGGACCAGGAAACGATTAATACTTTTGCTCCAACTGCAATCAACAGTGCGGGAAGTCAAAGACTTCAAGACGGCACTAAGATTATGGGAGCACTTAAAGCAAAAGACAATATTCTAGTATGGACGGATACTGCTTTATATACCATGAAGCATGTAGGCGCGCCTTTTACTTTTGGATTTGAACAGGTTGGAACCAACTGCGGATTGATTGGTCAGAACGCCGTTGTAGAAATTGATGGGGTAGCCTATTGGATGAGCACGAAAGGGTTCTTCCTCTTTGATGGTACAGTTAAATCTTTAAGCTGTTCTATTGAAGATTATGTTTATGATGATATTGATACAACGAAAGGTCAACAGATGTGTGCAGCCATCAATAATCTATTTACCGAAGTCGTATGGTATTATCCAACTGACGGTGAAAATTATAATGATCGTTATGCCGTATATAACTATGGAGAATCAGCAGGGAGCGCACAAAATAAAGTTCCAGGAGGGGTGTGGTACCCAGGTACCGAAGCAAGAACTTCATGGATGCCCGCTGCTATTTATCCCAATCCTCATTCAACTAAATTTAATTCCACGGCAACAGGAACCTTTCCTAGCGTGATTGGTGAAACAGGCTTAGGTCAAACGATTTATTATGAACAGGAAGTTGGCTACAATCAAATCAATCCTGATGGATCTTCAACGGCTATTGCAGGCAGTTTAGAATCTTATGACTTTGATTTAGAAGTGGGAGGCGCAGGTCAACATTACCTATCGATTAGTCGTTTTATGCCTGATTTTAAAACCTTAGCAGGAAGTGCAACGGTGACTTTAAAACTGAAACGTTTTCCAGCAAGCACGGCAACGTCGAGTGTCTATAGCCCTTTTACTGTGACTTCTTCTTCCACTCAGTTTAATACTAGAGCTCGAGGAAGATTTGCAAGTGTGTCAATTGCCAACGCTGCGGTCGGGGATAACTGGAGATTTGGAACAATGAGACTGGATGTTAAACCAGACGGGATGAGATAATGGTCAAGATACTGATTAAAATACCTGAACCCAAAGAAGAATATGATTTTTCTAATCAGAAACAAATTTCAAAAGCGCTGAGTGGAATTGTAGAACAATTGAACTCAACATTTTTACAACAACAAAAAGAGGACCAAGAACGATTCACTTGGTATTTAAGCTAATGGCAAATACTTATAAAGTTATACCTATACTGATATCGGTTTCATCAACCAGAGATATTTATGAAGTCCCTGCAGCAACGACGTCCATTATTCGCTCTATTTCAGTTTATAATACGGATGGAAGTGCGATGAATGTCACGCTTTTGGTATACGATAGTAGTGCTTCCACCGCCTTTACCTATGATTATAAAGCGACTCTGGCGGCTACCACTAAATTTGAATTTTTAAACTCGAGTAATTCTACCCTTTTAGTTTTAGAAGAATCTGATAAACTTCAAGTTACATGCAGCACAACTGGGGGCTTAAACTTAATCATATCTGCACTGGAGATAAGTAGGTCATAATGTCATTTAAAGAAAAAGGATTGGTAACACTTAGAACTGTGGATGGTAAAGTCCATGAACAGGTCGATAGTGAAACCATCATTACATTAACTAACAAGGTAACAGGAAAGGAATATGAATCAGACGCCCATGGCGATACTGATGTTAATGATCCTGCTACCGAAACTAAAAGGGAGCATATAAGAAGAGACGTTTTAATAAAAATTAAGCGCTTCCCTAGTATTTTATCCAAGTCAGGTGACCTGTAATCACTTGTAAAGGACGTGGTTTTTGTGTAAAGGTATACGCTCAGGTGAAATCCCTGCCTTTAACAAACACTCAAATAAGATAGTTTAAATTATGCCATTCAAATCAGAGAAACAACGCAAGTATCTATGGGCCAACGAGCCAGAGATTGCTCGAGACTGGACCGATACTTATGGTAGCAGAATTCAAAAAGCAGGAGGACAATTAGTTCAACCAGGAATAGGAAGACCAGGTTATGGTGGACCACATGAAACAGAAGCAACTGGTAGATCTTATAGGGAAGCTGTTAGTCACCCAACAGGTGATGGAGCAGCAAACTGGCAACAGCAAGCTTTACAACAACATGCACAACAACAAAAACAAAGAGCAGAATTAAAAGATTTAGCAAGAAGAGACGAAGCTAATAAAAGACAAGAAAAAGTAGAAAGATTCAGAAACAAGAATCCTGGATTTTTAAATTTAAACACAAAGAATAGAAATTTCTTTTTAAATAAAGTTCTAGATGCTAAGAAATGGGAAGGCACAACCGAAGATGATTTTTATAATTTAAGTCCCTCAGAACAAGACACGAAGTATAAGGAATATATGGGTGAAAGACTAGGAGGGAATATAGATGCTTATGGTAATCCAATAGATACAGGTGGGGGTGGAGGAGGTGGACAACCTTGGCTTTATCCACCAGCACCTGTCGCTGCTGTAGATGATACAACTACACCATCTACAGATTTAGGTGGTGGACATTTTCAAGTACCGATTGACTTAGTGGTCAATCAAACACGAGCCGCGGACGGCGGAAGAATTGGATTTAGAAGAGGAACTTCAGGAGCGCCTGGAGGAGGAGATCCTGGAATGACATCAGATCCTTCTGGAAAAGGACAAACGTTCGGAGGTACACTTGGTGGCGGAGGATGGTCACCTGGAGTCGGCGGAACAGAACATATTCCTACACCTAGACCTGATCCTAAACCTACTATTACGACTGGACGTGATGGAGGTACAAAGAATTATTTAACAGGTAAACATTTTGGTGATGAAGGTAATAGACAAAAATTAAT
>Ga0209757_10000409_pt1 | contig 10362 bp, 23 predicted proteins | sample ETNvirome_6_1000_FD_185472 | JGI IMG/M metagenome (GOLD analysis project Ga0209757, IMG submission 185472) | Marine viral communities from the Pacific Ocean - ETNP_6_1000 (SPAdes) (version 2) | ecosystem: Environmental > Aquatic > Marine > Oceanic | place: Pacific Ocean | collected 2013-06-19 | reverse complement strand
CTATTTGGTTTGTGTGATTGTCCATATTTCCTTTCGTTTGTTAATTAGGGGTAATCTTATCATGGATTATCCCCTAATGTCAAATAAATAATATTACTGAATATTACTTCTTTCTTGCTCGTATTTTTCTCTATAAGCAATTTTTTGCTCTCTACTAACACTCTTATTCTTCATGGATTTTAAATGTTCTGACGCAAGTGTTGGATTATAAATTGCTAATCCACTTGAATTACATCTAATAATTTCTGCGTCAGTTATTGCTAATCCACTTTTGTTAGCAAACTCAATCGCCTCATCAAGATATTTATAACTCTTGATTACATCTTTAACAAATTTCATCTGCTCTAATACAGATTTAATCCATTTAAAATGTGCCATGATGAATTTGCCTTTAGCTTGTTTCCATTGAACAAGAATAGCAAACTGTTCTTTAGTACAAGCAATAGACCTATCACGACAATATTCACGACCAATTAAATCTAGTTTATATTTGTCGTTCCACTCCTTGCCATAACCTTTGTCATCATCTCCTAAATATTTGTCGTTTGCGTCTTTATATTTAGTTAAATGTGGATTTTGGTCTTTTCCGTCTTGTTCAATAAGAATATCAGGATTACAACCCTCTTGCGCTTTTATTTCATCACGCAATAAAGCATATCCATATTCACTATCGGTACTATGACTTGAGTTATTCTCAACATCAACACTACCATTTAAACGAAAGTCAAAATGTTTTTCAATTTGTTTTTCTTCCATTTTAAGATTATTGTCATAATCCCTACTCTCAACCATACCCATATAATGAAAATGAAAACAACTATCTGGTTGAATAGTGTCCACATTTTCAAACTTGTCTTGAAGATATTTTGCTTTGACAATATCTTCTGGTGTATAATGTTGTCGGACAATTTTTTTGGCAAGTGTCCACGCATTGTCATTGATCTCAAGCTGATCTGCTTTTAGATCATCATAGGTGTTTTTCTCTTGAGTATCTTCTGCCTCAAGGTGTACTCTCATACGAGTTCCAAGTTTGTTTCTACTCTCTTGGTTTAGTCTTATTCTAGCCATGTGATTTCTCCTTTTTTGTTAATGGTTAAAAATAAAGTTTTACACCTTGACAATAGGATAGTCAAGTATTATATTTGATTAATCAAATTAGTTTTAAATATCCAAATATCCTTTCTCTAATTTGATGGGACAACTTCTGGTTGTGCAGTACATCAAACCCCAGTTCGCTGGTGTCTTTGTATTGTGAACAATCAGAACTGATCCCTGATCCATATTATTAGTGGCCAGTAGCAGATCTCAATGTGGTTGCGAAGAGTATGGATCTGGGATCAGGTGTTGTTAGCTGTGGGATTTTAACCACTATAACACTGGTTGCAATTGACGGAACGCGATGGCCACAAAGCTAGAATGAGTGGTCCGCCAGCGTAGCACAACACCTGGCCAGGAATTATGAACAAAAATCAGCGCCATGCGGCCGGCCTACACGTGCGCGCCAGGTTTTGCTCATTACAAGTCGCAAGCAGCTTGTAATGGGTTAATATGAAAAAAACTTTTTTTTATATATATAAAAGCCGCGAGCTCCAAGCAACAAGCTTGACAGTGACTGAATGATATTATAGGATTAATTAGAAATGGAGAAACAATGAAAATAGAAAAACCTAAAAAGAAAACAATTGATTGGTATGGTAAACAGGTAACGGTCCCATTTGATTGTCACGTATACCCAGAAAAGCAGGTCAAGATAGCTAACAGGTTCACGGGCCAAGAGTGCACGATGCCTGGATACGCGGCGGCTGTGTATGATACCATCATCGGAGCTGAACGCTTTGAGTCATGGGACACGGTCCGCGCAGGTCTGGACTGGTTCCGGAAATATTTCCCGGCTCAATATATGGTGGTCCTGGATTGAAACATAAGTTCACAATAACATATGAGACGGACGGGCTGCCCATCTGCCCGGACGCCATCCACGAGCAGCTGGATCAGGCCCTGCGAGATATCAAAAAAGAATTCGGAGAGAAATATTACATGCTACCCGGGCTGCACAGGCTCACGCTGGATCCCTGCGGGGACTGGTTCCCTGAAGAGCAAAAGCCGATGCACTTTGAGCTCCAAGCTTCAAGCTGCGGGCCGCAAGCCGCGAGCTACAAGCAACAAGCAACAAGCACCGGGCGCCTTAAAGAAGACACAATTAAATGGTATAAAGAGATTGAAAGAAAATGTTAAAAAAAGAAGCAAGACTCATAACAGGGGGCCTGAGCGCTCCCAACAAAATGCCGGGACCGTCAATCAATTTGCCGGCGGCAGCCTGCCAGACTGGCCAGCTCCTGGCGCAGGTTGAAGGGACTCCATGCTTCGGCTGTTACGCCTTAAAAGGTCGATATAGATTTCCCAATGTTATAGCAGCGATGAGCCGCAGGCTCCAAGCCCTGACCAACCCGCGCTGGGTTGAAGCAATGATCACCCTAGTGAAGGACCATCCATGGTTCAGGTGGCATGACTCCGGTGACATCCAGAGCGCCAAACACTTGACAGATATATTTGAAGTATGTAAAGCAACGCCTGACAGCCAGCACTGGTGCCCGACACAGGAGCGGAAGCACTTGACCCTGCTGGATCCTGAAGTAGTTCCAAAAAATTTAATGATTAGATTATCAATGAGCAAGATTAACGGCGGCCCCTCCAAGGCGTGGCCGTGGACGTCATCAGTCTCGACGGACCCTAAACAGGTCACGTGTCCAGCTTCGAAACAAGGCAACAAATGCCGGAGCTGCAGGGCATGCTGGGACCACGACGTGGCGCATATCGTTTACCCTAAACACTAATGACTCACGAATTTAAACACCCCAAGTACTATAAAGAGTTACGCAAGATCCGAGCTGCAAGCTTCAAGCAGCAGGCTCCGCGCGAGCCACAAGCAACAAGCACTGAACCAGAACCTACTGGTCCAGGTTCTCAAAAGCCTCAAGCAGCAAGCTCCAAGCACCGCGATCCTTTATAAGCTGCAAGCTTCGGGCATCAAAGCCACAAGCTACAAGCTCAAGGATCACGGACCCTTGAAAAAGTTTCAAGCACCTCTGACCGAGGTGCTTGATAAGGATGAAAGAATTCTTTGGATGTTGTACGTGGAATGAAATTTGATGTGGACTGAAGCGGATCTTTTTACCCTTCACTACCTTTAATTCTAATGTAAAAAAGTGACCAGAAGTATTGTACCCCAATAGATCGGGAGTGCCGAGTAAGCTAAGATTTTCCAGCCTTGTCCATGATATTTGTGGTATGCGTTTACGCAAATCTTGATATAATTTTCGCTCTGGTGCCATCTCATTTTTGAGGTAATCCTGTTGTTGTAATTGTTCTAAAGAATAATCTTAGGTGCTTCTCTAGCAGGAAATAAAACAACACGCAAGGGTTCTTTACTTCCAACTATATTATCGGATTGAACCTCCATTTTTTTAATCTCAGCAACCTGACTTGGATTTAGTGAGACATAAATTTTAGCATCTCTTATACTATTTCCTTTCTTACCATCCGTGAACTCACCTAGTATATTCTGTAAATCTTTTATAAACATTACATTCCTGACTTGCGCATATGATTCATTTTCATATCTTCAATCTGAAGAGCAAGTTTTTTATTATCTTCTCTTACTTCTGTCAGCTCGGTTTGTAACTTACCATTATACTCTTGATGAGAAGTATTAATTAATTCTAATTCTTTAACCCTATCTTGCAACGCGCGCATCTCAGGAGAATTAATTCCTACCGCCTTTACAATAGATGTTTCCCCTTCTGCTGTTCTTACTTTTTCTTTTAATTTTTTATTTTCTTCTGTTAATGATTTAAACCTAAGTCTCTCCTCATCAAAAGGATTAGACCTAGTATCATTCTCAAATGATTTATCATTATCAAAATCTTCTGGTTTCTCTAGAACCATTTGTTTAAAACCTTTGAGACGAACATTCTCTTCAATTTGTTCTGATAGTTCCATCTTAATTTTCTGTATTTCTCTCTTGTACTCGTCTGTAATTATTGACATAATTGACTTTTACCTCAAATTACCTTATAAGTCAATACAGTATGTAACTTAAGTCATTACATACTTAGAATAAGTAGAAAAGTGCCCTCTGCTATTTCCATCTTTGACAACAAAGATTGCAGGGGGCATAAAAAAACTAAAAATATGGGTTTACCAAAAAGATTAACTGAAATGCAGAAGAGATTCTCAGAATATCTCATCTATAATGAAGGCAAAACTACCGGCAGGGAAGCAGCTATAGCCGCAGGTTACAGCAAGGATAGAGCCAGTGTAGAGGCGTCTGAACTACAAAACCCTACCTTATCTCCTCTAGTGGTTAAATACATAGGGGAATTGAGAGAAGAAAACCAAAAGAAATATGAAATTACATTCGAAAGACATATAGCAGAGCTGGCAAAACTAAGAGAACTCGCTATCAAAAGAGGAAGCTTTTCCTCAGCTGTGAATGCTGAAGTCTCACGTGGAAAGGCAGCTGGGTTATATATTGAACAGAAGATTATAAAAACAGGTAAACTTGAAGATATGAGTGAATTAGAACTTGAAGCTAAAATGAAACAGATTATTAGTGATTACGCACCTATCCTCGAAGCAAAACCTATAGAAGAGATTAAAGCCGAAGTTAAACGTATTGAAGTAAAAGATAAAAAAGGATTAAATAAGATTAAAAAAGTTAACTAATCTTTTTAATTGATTGAATTACGGACGTTGGAATTAGAGTTGTATTACCAATATCTTCAAATGTTTCTTTGTCTTTTGTTTTTATAAAATCACAAAAAATTCTTGTAATGCCACGTTTCTGACTCAACAAATAACCTTTAGACACACAAACAGGTAATTTAGATTTATTTAAACTTCGGGTGTTTGACCAACCAGAGTCCCCTTCAATATCCGCCCACTCTATCTCCACAAAAGGATATTTAGATATGTCACTTCCTAGTGATTTTAAGTCTAGAGGAATTGTTTTTTTGTTTGTTAGTTTTCTCTTTGATTTTCTTTTTTTTAATTTTGTTTTTGGCATGTAAATGTGGGTTATGCTTCTTATTAAATTCCTCCATCCAATCCGAAGGACCGGACCAATTCTTGTTTCTTCCTATCATGCACAAACCCCAATCCCTATATAGCATATGAAAACTTTAAAACAAAATAAAAAAGAGTCTCTCGCGCGCGTGTATTGTGCATTAAATACTTACTTATTTGAATGTTGAATAAGTGTTGTATATCAACACTTATTTTTAAAAAGGTAATAAAAGTAAGTAAATAGTAAGTACTATTACTGTTATGTATCAACACTAATAGACCATTCCTTACTATTCTACCTTTTTCTGAGGTGTTTTGTTTTTAAAATAAAAAATAGTTTCTATATCCCTATATGGAGGTAGATCCCGCTGGTTACTGTATGGGGTTTTTGCCAGTACTGCCTCTATGGTGTTTATAGGTGTGACATATATGTCACACCTACGATGATTAGATGGTTCTGGATTATCCTAATGATTGAATAGGGGTTCCGCCTAACAATCCAGATTAAAGGGTACCATCATACCCCGAAAGGATGGCGGGCCCTAACTGGTAATTTTGTTCATTTATTTAATTTTTCCCATAACATTTTAAAATATATAATAATTTTTTTGTGCGTAGCTAGTAAATAACCTGCTATTAAAATAGCAATTAATAACCAAATCATTGTTTATTTCCTTCAGCTAGATCAATGAATTGTCTCATTGTTAATTTGGTTTCCTTTTCTTTTCGTTCTTCGGTTTGTCTTTTTGATTCCTCATAAGACTCTGCTAACTCTTTTTTTTCTTCCTCCGCCTTTGTTAAGAAGTCTTTTTCGTCTATTTTAATGTCCGGCTCTCGCATGATTTCGTAGTATTCATCAAGTCTTTTTAGGAATTTATGTCTCCACCTACGCATATCATGGTCTTGAAACCTGAATTCTTGCATATATAGGTCAGGAGTACATACCAATATAACACCTTGCCTGATGTTTGAGTCATAAGCGTAGTCATGAGCCATCGCATACGCTGCAATTTGCAGGTAGTAATCTTCTATCCATTCTCTCTTTTTAGGTCTATTGGCTTGTTTAAAGTCAATAATTGTTTCCATATCATTATGCATACAGACTAAATCTGTACTTCCTGCATATAATCCTGTATAATGCACAGTTACTTCCGAGCCAAAATACTCTGTGACCGGTGTTAACCCTGTGTCAATAATTTTTTGAGCCATCGGTTTAGCTTGTTGACCGATCTCCGTAAGGTCCTCGTACCCTGTTCCCTGTATGTGTTTCTCCAGGAACTTGTGCATGGCAGTCCCACGTTTGCTGCTAAGATTCTTAATTCGTTCTGCTTCTTCATGTCCAACTTTATTTTTCCATCTGTTTAAATAAGCTTGATTCTTGGTTTTAGCAAGTATTGTAGTTACAGACGGGAGTCTCATTCCTTTAACTTCATAGATCCGTGATCCTTGGTCATCGATCCGTGTTCCCTGAAGATAGTTATATCGCTCTGATTTTTTCATTTAAAAATTTTTTAGTTCTTTCAGTATCGGCTAGACTTAATTTAATGATTCTATTAAGATAGTATTCATGAGTTCTTTTCTTAACATATTCTCTCTTTCGATACGCTCTCATATAGATTCTTCTTTTAAATCGTTTAAGAGCTAGTTCCATTAATCTTTCCCCTCTATACTCGTTCCTTTAAAAGGATCTTTTGAAGTATCTCTAATAGGTTCTAATTCATCTTGTGATTCTTCCGATATTGTTTTTACATCTTTCATCTCCCATTTGGTAATGATATCACTAATAAGTTGAAAGGGTAGATTTTTAGCTACCATCGTATTACGATACTCTTTAATTTGTTTTAACAATTCTTTAGTATCCTCGTTCATATATCTCTGTTTACAGACGCAATAGTTGTCAATGTCCATCCATCAGTCTTTCTATAATCTTATCTGTATCTCCTTTCGTTAAATACTTAGCGGCTCTTAGAACTCCGTCCAGGTCATCCCCCAGCTTTCCAAGTCCCTGATTACACTGAAGACAAACCCACCCTCTAAAGTTAGTAGTTCCGTGAAGATGATCGGTCTCTATTTTTCGGTCTGTCGCATGACAGCATTCACATTCCTCAGTTTTTTCATAAGGTGCATGTCTTTTAACAAATTCTCCTTCTCGCTTAAGCTGTCGATGACAATCTACACAGACATGTCTTAAATAAGACGCTCCATCTGGTCGATAGTTTCCATTTCCGAAAAAATGAATCACAGGTAGAACTTTTTTACAGTTACCACATTTTTTTAAATCAGTTATTAATCCCACGTATTTCTTTCCATGTCGAACATGAGAAGTTCTATTCTTCCATGCCGAGTTATTACTTACACCTGCTCTAAGGTGTGTTTTGTTACTTTTACTTTCATTCATTTATCCTAAAGTTATTACCATATAAATAGAAAAAATACAAATCGTTCCAAGGACAATAAAAACTGTTCCGCAGATTTTATCGACCGGTGTTAGTCTTTCATAAAAGAGAATAAGTTTAGTTAGCACTTAATTTCTTTTCTAAAATAATTCTCGCGACTGAAGTTAAAGGATTAAAATCTATTTTACTACAACCACTAGTGAAGATGATCAGTGTGATTATGAATAGCATAAGGGTTAAACTGACCGGTTGCCAATTGTTCATCGTATATCAACTCTCCTTCTGATTTACATTTTTTACACTGGATGATTCTACTATATTTCAGCGCCCACCTCCAGATAGAAAATATATTAATTGACTTCCTAATAAAGCCATTTCCATTACACTGTGGGCAAATCGCTTTGTGTCTTAAATGCTTTATAGACATTTTTCATTTCCTCCTTATATTCTTTATTTGCAAGTGAAAGCCACATTCCCTCTTTAATTTTTTTAAAAAAATTTTTTCTAACTTCAATCTTAGACTCCAATTTTTTTTTAACATAACTGAAATCTCTTCCAGCTAAATGGCAAACAATTTTAAAATCGGTTGAATTACCATCAAGCCAATTTAAAGCAAGGTCTGTTTCATAATAATCTTCCATTTGTTTACCGGTTGTAAAAAATGCGTCGTGTACTGCTTTACCCAACACAGCTACCCATAAATCATGGTTTGGATCCCTGGCGTTGGGATCAACTAGTGGAATAGCTTGTGAGTTTAAAGATTCAAAGCTCAATCTTTTTTATTAGTTTTTCCATTAAGACGTTTTTTCTCTTTTGTCGCCAACGTCTCAACAGTCTTACTAATAGATAATTTCTCTACTCCAATTGTTTTCCCAGCTACCTTGGAAATGCTTTCCAGGTCACTGTACACCTTGTGAGTAACAGAAATATTTCGATATTTAGTTATATCTGTCATGTTTTTTCTTCTCCGTTAATTGTTTTACTTTTGTTTCTAGAAAGGATACTTTAGCTTTCAATTTAATAAAATCTCTGATAACCTCGCGTATTAGAGAAGTTAGATCTTGAATTAATTTCTTACTTTCCATAGATGAGAATATAGGATAATCAAAAAGGAATGTCAATGATAAAATTTACATTAATGATATGGGTGTGCTCTTTTTTAGGGAGTCCGACGTGTATGCCACCTATTCAGTCTCCAATTATGTATGATAGTTGGTATGAATGCTCACGGGCTGCACATCAAGAGTCTTTAAAGATGATGTCTAAGCTAGGATATAAAACAGTTAATGAGGCTCACATTGCTATGAAGTATAGCTGTAGACCAACACCAAGTAAAAGTATTTGACAATATGGCAGAAATGTGGTAGGGGAGAAGTTCTTCTCACCTTTTGTTCCCGTAATCAGATATTCTTCTAGAGAGCGGGACTATTGAGTTTTTCTTTTAATTGTAAAACCACCTTCATAATTATCCTTACAGATAATTCCTTGCCAGGTTGCTACATATCGATGTTGAAAGTTTTGCATATACCAACCTTGATCGATAGCTTTACCGGTTAAACCTAATTCTTTATATTCTGCTAATTCCTCACGTAGAGTATCTCCATGTGCGAGACACTCCATGAGTGTACCATCAAACTTAATCTCTTTAAGTACGAGGTCTCCGTTAAAAAGTAGTAATATGAGTACTATACTTTTTACCATTGCGTATAAGATGCATTAAACTCTTTCCCTTTTTATTGGTGTACTCAATCATACCTGACCATTTTGGTCGGGTATTAAGTAAAGACTTTAATATTTTTTTATAAGACATACCAGGAACTTGTTTAGTTTCTTTATCCGGTCCATCTTCTTTTACTGTAAATGTATATTTCATTAGTATTCATACTTTTTTATTAATTCATTAGTACCAATGTTGTGAACTAACTCATCCTTAAACTCTTCCAAGTTATCTCTAAGTTGTTCTTCTGTTTTACTATCCTCTAATATACCTTTTACTCTATCAGCAACATAGAATAAATCTATTCTTTGATCTACACATTGTTTTTGAAAATCCTTTACAGGATCTGTTTTAGCTTTTTTAGCCATGTTTACCTTATTCTTTCTGGGCAGTTATTATTAAGGCTCATACCCAGGAGCCTTTCATACTTATAGGTCTTTATAGGATGTTTGTCAACCCTATTTAGTTCTTTTGTAGATTAATTGCTGAAGGGCCTTTTTCACCAGTTTCAACGTCAAACGTTAATGTGTCGCCTTCACGCAACTCTACATTAGCAGCTGTTGCTGCTGAAGAGTGTACAAAAACGTCTTTTTCGTTGTCATCACGGGCTATAAAACCATAGCCTTTGGTTGAATTAAACCATTTTACTTTTCCATTTATACTCATATTATCTCCTTTCTTGCCATCTTTTCTTAGTTTTATCTCTTTTTCTTTAAAATTTTTCGTTATGGTTATTGATAGTTACATATTGTATAGAACCGTTAATGTGTTGTTTAACAAGTTCTCTACAGTTTATGCAAGTATAAAAACCTTTTCTATAACTTACCATGGACGCATACATTTCACAATAGGGACATTTTCCATATTCCATTTTAACAAGACGAGCTCCATGAAGTTTACCAATTCTTTGGATTATAGAAGCTAAGTTGTCCTCTTTTGCTTTTCTCTTTACGGGTGTATTTCTTTTTGTTTTCGATTTTGCTTCCTTGAAAAATTTTGCACTGAAGTAATTTCGCAATAGGATTTTTAGTTCTTTTATCATTATTTTTTCGATTTTTCTTAAGGAAAAAAGCATACGCTTTTTTGTTCATTATTCAAGGATTAATGAAAGTATTTTTTTCTCGCCCATATAAATTTCTATATTAGCTTTAGACTTTATGCATTGAAATATAACTCTATCGGTAG